>WBZR01000167.1_pt1 | contig 115438 bp, 89 predicted proteins | sample 5204231 | NCBI WGS metagenome assembly WBZR01 (sample SAMN12412403, study PRJNA552823) | activated sludge metagenome | isolation source: activated sludge from anammox sidestream of wastewater treatment plant... | place: USA: Virginia | collected 2017-08
CCACCCCTACAGGGTTAACCGTCATTGCATAACGATATGCTATAATCATGACGTCCCTTCGGGATTACAGAATCAATATTTTGTTCACTCATCGTGTTTGTGAGCAAAAGTACGCTGAATAGTTACAAATAATTACCCTAAATGTTACTTTTTGCAAGTTTTTTTGACAATCCCGAACGCCCCATAAAGTAGGTCAAGCATCCTGGTTGACATTATACAAGGTAAGCAGAAACGCTTGCCCTGCCAAATCGCGGCTACATAATTGTATTGACAAGAACATCCGGCACTAACATATCAATTTATTTTTTCATGTCACGCGAAAAAATAAAACGGACACGTTTTATACCGCCATTTCCCTTGACTGTGATTGTATTACTGATAAAATGAATAAGCTTTTTTTGACGGAAACAGTTTCGTTTTTTGAAAGCTGAATTGTGCTTTTTAAGTCCCTATAGGGACGTGAGACAATAGGCAGGCAATGTGCCTCTCCGGGGCAAAATCAGCGCAAGGCTTTGCCTCGATAGTTTTTCAAACAACTAAAGTGTTGACCATTCCGCAACATAAAAAAGGAGATATCTTTCTTTGGTATTGGAATACGATGTGGTCGTTGTCGGGGCCGGACCATCTGGCGCTGCAGCAGCCAGGGGATTGACAAATGGAGGATTAAAAGTCCTCGTAATAGAAAAAAAGAAACTCCCCCGATATAAGATCTGTTCCGGCATTATCTTCAAAAAATCACAAGAGATTACAAAAAGATATTTTGGTCAAATTCCACATTCCGTGTTTGCAGCGCCGAATCTTTTAAGAGGGGTAAGATTTTGGGATAATAATGGACGTTTTACTGATTGGCCGTTTAGCAAAGAAGGCAATGGTGCACCCAACATATGGCGATCCGAGTATGATGGCTGGCTTATTAAAAATTCCGGGGCGGAGGTTTTGGATTGCCGGAATGTAACGGGATTTACCGATTCTAACCATCATATATCCATGGAATGTTATCACGCAAGCAGCAATGAAAAGAAAGCAATAAAATGTAAATACTTAATAAGCGCCGAAGGCAGCAGGTCGCTAATCAGGAGCAGACTAGATCCGCCGTTTGAAAAAAGCCTGAAATGGTTTATCGCATATCAGAATTATTATGAAGGTTATTCCGATATAGACCCCTGTTTTTATCATGGTTTCCTCGATTCTCAGTACGGCGACGTGTATGCATGGTTTAGCATAAAGGACGGGCTACAGATTTTTGGAACCGCGATGAAAATGGGTAACAAACTCTCTTCCCGTCTAAACCACTACACAAAAATGCTGGAAAACAAATTTGGCTTACGGCTCACAAAGCTGGTGAGAAAAGCCGGTTGCATGGGTAATGATATGTGCGCAACAGGCAGATTTTATTTGGGAAAAGGAAATGTGCTTCTGGTTGGCGAAGCTGCGGGATTTCTCAATGCCTTTGGCGAAGGGATTTCATGCGCATTATCATCCGGGCTATCTGCAGCAGAGGCTATCAGTAAAAGTATATCGTCAGGAGGCGATGCGCTTGCTTTGTATACCGAATTAACTAAGCAGGAGAGAAGGCAGACCACCGTATCATGGAAGTTGGGCGCTAAGATTGCCGGCAGAAATCTGATGCCCGTATAATGGCAAATGGCACACATTCCAATAATTGACCTACATGAATAAAGGAAATAAAAGATGACTTATATCGAAGCGTTGATTCTTGCAATTATCGAAGGGGTTACTGAGTTTTTGCCAATTTCTTCCACCGGCCATATGGTCATTGCCTCTACCTTTATGGGCATCAGCAGCAATGCACTTACCAAGAATTTTGAAATCGTCATTCAGCTTGGTGCAATTGTGTCTGTAGTAGTATTATACCGGAGAAAATTTTTCACCTCCTTCCGGTTTTACCTGAAGCTCGGCTTTGCCTTTCTCCCTGCCGCAGTTGCAGGTTTTTTTCTGAAAAACCAAATCGATCTATTACTGGAAAATATCTGGGTAGTTGTTGCCGCACTGATCTTTGGGGGAATTATCCTGATCTTTACCGATCGATGGTTTCGGCATGCAGAAGGGGCGGAGGAACAGGAGATATCATGGTTCCAGGGCTTACGAATCGGCTGTTTTCAATGTATTGCGATGATTCCCGGGATATCGAGGGCAGGAGCCACAATCATCGGTGGAATGGCGGTGGGGCTTAATAGGAGAACCGCTGCCGAATTTTCCTTTTTTCTTGCCGTTCCAACCATGCTGGGGGCCAGCGCAAAGGAGATGATGGACAATTACCAGACAATCCAAAAACACGATGCCGCTATCCTTGTCTTTGGGAGTTTTGTGGCATTTCTTGTGGCCATGGTTGCTATCAGGGCGTTTATCGGCTTTCTAAAGCAACACGGTTTTAAATGGTTTGGATACTATCGCATTGTCTTTGGTATGGCAATAGCTCTTATTGCATTCCTCAGAAATCTTTAATTCAGAGCAAACGCGCTATCCGTACCGCAAACTACAAGGACTCAATTCTGCCGTAAATGTCTGAGAGCGGAGTCGATGGTTCCGGCCCGATTATGGAAAGATTTGCCTGCGTTTCGTCTTCTCTATGAGGAGTAAATTTATACCGGCGAATGCCCTTTTTCTCCGCTGAGAGGCCCCTTCTCTTTTTTATCCAATCCGTAAATCTCCTTACTTCCGTAACTGCCGCTGAAAATATCTCTTCCATATGTTTTATTAACTCCATTTCCCTAACAATTTATTGACACACGATCTCAATTTGGAAAATAACTGAAAATAGCTATTAAAACACTAGCGACAGATGTACCTTTTACAGCTAAAAATAACAAATAATTTGTAACAAATGTTATTCTTGTGACTTATGATAAAATACAAAAAATGCCAGATATATAAATGGTAAACATTCGACGAGGAATGTTGTGTATTTCGTTATTTCGTTGCATAATTAAACAGCAAATCATCTGCAACAGTTAGTCTGGATTACGACAGGCATTTAATCAGGCAGGAACTACAATGATTATTCAGTAACGAAACGGTTCATTAATCATCTATGGTAAATGGATCGTCAGTTATCTCTCCACGAAATTTTTCTGCATGGGTGAGGGCATCCTGTCGTTGCTGAAAGACATGGATACGATTTTTGTTTGTTTCATTTGTAATAAGTTCACTCTCAACAAAATAGGCTATGTATGAATCGAGCTTTGTGCCCCTGATCTCATCAGTAACGAGAACATGATCGATCCGTTGATTATTCTTTTTAAACCATTGCACGGCGCAATAGATTGAACAAAATCTTTTTACTGAATGATCCTTAAGAACAATATCTACCTCATAAATAGGTGGCACTGCAGAACCGTCAAAGGCACAGTGAGGGCTTTTTAAAAATTTTTGATACGTTACCCCTATAAGCGCAACTGCAATACTAATAACGAGTCCGACCCACAATTTATTTTTCATCTGAAAACCCCGGAGAGATTACTAAAGCAAATTTCCGTTATTTACATTTTACAGACAAACAAGTTTGCCCATGCCACTCAGCTAACATTAATCAGGTAAATAACAGATGTATCGTTACCATCACAAGAGAAGCCAGCAGGCAAAAGATAGACAAACCATTTATCTTCTTTATAAGATGTTCCGTAATAGATTGCGTTTCTGCTTGTATGCAGAGCATCCGTAAGATGCCCGCCCATCCAATGGCAAAAGTGCCAATCACAAATAATCCAAGGATAATCGGTGCGTCAGGCACCACTCCTTTACCCATAAAACAATATATACAATGATGATAAGGGAGTTGCATGAGTCTCGGAACGATATTTTCAATGAATGCATAAATAACTACCGGAACATTGAAAACCCCCGCTACCGTAAGACCAGAGAGGATAATCTTCCTGGTAAATGCTGTGAAGAATAGCCATTTCCTGGAAAGTATTACAAATAGTAAAACAATTAAAAAGATATTTATCAGGTAATAGAGGACAAACAAAATTTCCTGGAAATGTTTGCCAAAGATGGCCAGCGGGATCATCGCTGAAGGTCTCAGAGGTACATCAAAAAATGTAGCGCAGCATGATACGGACATCAGGGGCTTCATCCGAAGCACATAAGAGATGTCGGTGATACTGTCGATAAGCAGTATAACGCAAGCGACGAGAAGAAAATACAAGTTTCTTCTGAGAAGCGGAGATGTAGGGACCGCTTTGTCAACGTAATAGCACAGCAGCCAGCCACCCATAATAAAAAAAGAGATGGGCTTAATGATCTGTAAAAAGGTAACCGTAAACGGGAGAATTTGCGTAACGCCAAACATACACATTGCCCCGGGCACCTCCGGCACAAAACTCTGAAGCATGAAGTAGAACCATGGCCAGGCAAGCATCCTCACCGACAGAATTACACATGCTGTGAGAAAGACCAGATAACCAGCCTGCTCATAAGTATTTTTTGTCTCTAACGGTACCACCGATTTAAAACCAAGCAACATCTTTATGGTGGCATAAAATAAAAATATGCCCAGAAAGAGAGACAAAAAGGCAACAAACAACATGATCAGGGTGTAAATATTGACAATCATTCAATCCTGCCATTTTTCATTGTATAGACGGTATCGGCAATCTTTTCAAAAATTGCACTGTGGGTGGCAATGAGAATGGTTACGCCACGGGTTTTGAGTTCGCCAAGAAATTGTAATATACGCGCACTGGTTTCGGCATCTATATTTGATGTTGGTTCGTCGGCAATAATAATTTCAGGATTATTTATCAGCGCCCGTGCTATAGCCACACGCTGTTGTTGCCCTCCGCTGAGTTCCTCCGGTGTGTGGTCTAACCGGTCACCAAGCTCCATTTTTTCTAAAAGAAATTGTGCCCTTTCAAAACGTTCCTTTAAACTGATCCCTGACGGAATAAGCGGATAAGCAACATTTTCCCAGCTCGTGAGCCTTGGAATCAGATGAAAATTTTGAAAGATGAAGCCGATCTTCTCGCGCCGCAGCCGTGCGAACGCAATATCAGAAAACGACGTAATCTCTTTATCATACAGGAATACCTTACCAGCAGTGGGCCTATCCAACGTACCTATAATATTCAAGAGGGTAGTTTTTCCGGAACCAGATGGGCCTCTAAATACCACAAAACTGTTTTTAGCAATGTTTACATTAATATCATGAATAGCCCGCACCTCGTACTGTGAATGATGACCGTAGGATTTACAAAGATTTTCTGTCCGAATCATGATTGCATCGACACAACCGGCGATACTGTTGATGCCCTCCACGAAGAATAGATACTTCCAACCATGGTCAAGAGGAAGGCAAAGAAAAAACTGATAAAACAGGGCAGGGGCAAAAACCTTGCAGGGAGTGCAAATTTGGGCAACATGGTTATCTCTGCAATAAAAAACTGTGCGATAAACGCACCACGAAAACCTCCGACCCAAAGAATGGCTAATACGATTGCAATCGTGGCGCCCAAAAGGCTGATAAGGAATTGTTCAAAGGAGATGAGTTCTAATACCTCCAGGGTCTGCCACCCCGTTGCCTTCATTATACCGATCTCTTTTTTGCGCTCAGATAATCCGAAACCCGAGGTAACCAGAATGGCGGGCACACCAAGGGCGATGGCCACAATATATAAGGCGCTAAAGACACCTTCCTTAAGCATAAATCCTTTTTTAACATATAACTCTATCATCTGTTTGTCTTGCAGCCTGTAGGCTTCGTTCTGAAATATATCGTACAGATCGGTCGCAATCTCAGAATTGTGCCCCGGCAGGCTGTAAATTTGAATATCTGTAGCAACGTTCTCTTTACCAAACAAGGCACCCGCATCGTTGAAAGGCATGAATATCATGGACGCCCCCCAAATGCCGGAATCAGCAGAAAAGATACCCACAACAGTAAAAACCTTACGTTGCTGGCAGCGCATACTAAACTGGTCACCGATATTTAGATGGAAGTACTTTGCCAATTCATGTCCAACAACCACTTCATTTGTATTCTCAAATACCCCGCCTGAAATACAGGTTACTGGTTCAGGGATATCTTCCTTATGGATACCAACAATAACTGTCAGTTTATTTTGCAAAAATCCCCGCCCAACAATCCTTGGTACTACCTTTGTTACCCCAAAGATTTTTTTAATTTCATCCAGATATTTCAGAGAAATAGCTGCATTCCTGCCAAATTCGTCAGAGGTCAGATAGAGATCTGCGCCGGCGTTTACGGAGTTGAGTGATTGTGCACGTATCCCTTCTGAAATGGCAATAGCTGTTATAAAAGGCGTGAGAATAGCAATAATGCATAGGCAAACGACAACGGTTTTTGTCCTGTGCCGTAACAAATTTTCGGTTGCAAGAAAGAGAAGATTTAAATGCTTATGCATTATTTGAGGCTAAGATGGTATTTATAAGAAATTCATATTTGCCGTAAAATTACCGAAACACGAATTCATCTCTATCAAGAGGGATTAGGGGCGTGTCTTGGTAGTTTCGTGACAAAAGTTGTCAAATTTTAAAATAATATTATATCGATAATATCCTCGTCTATTCAATGTAATTATACCGGTTTCAGCAGAAAATATATTTTAGTATTTTGTTTTATTCCCGGAACTTTTCTGTATAATAAGTTTATACTTTGATCGTTAAGCGGCATTGTTATCAGGTATTTCAGATTCAGATTACCTGCTACGCAGAAACAACAATTCGTAACCATTCATACCTTATACTCATTGAACATTGTGTTCGGTAGTATGGGCAGGACTACGGAATAGTCGCTAACTGAAGTAGATAATTGGCTATTCGTGGTTTCCCAATATCGATCAGACCGGACAAGAGTCTCTGACCCAAAATACTGGTTTATAGCACACATTCAAATTGTCTCCCCCAACTTTTGAATAATCGCGGCTGATTCGTTCTGGGTACCACAAACAGGACTTGGGCTATCATTTATCAGAGGGCCGTGAACTGGCTCATATTTTAACTATAAGGAGTTTTCGTGAATTTTAAATCATTTCATTTCCATCCGCACATTGCGGCTGGTGTGCAGGCGGCCGGGTACACTACTCCCACGCCCGTACAACTTCAATCTATTCCGCCGATTCTTCAGGGACATGATATTATGGCCCTGGCTCAGACCGGAACCGGCAAAACCGCTGCATTTGTGTTACCGATTTTACAGCGTTTGATGCAAGGGCAACGCGGACGTCTTCGCGCCCTCATAATTGCACCCACGCGTGAGCTGGCAGAGCAAATACATGACACGATCGGAGAAATGGGCGGGCAAACAGGATTAAGCAGCGTTACTATTTATGGGGGTGTGGCTATAAACCCACAAATCCAGAAACTGCGGAGCGGTGCGGAAATTGCCGTAGCATGCCCCGGTCGTCTCCTCGACCATATCAGACAGGGCACGATCAATACATCAACGATAGAAATTCTCGTGCTGGATGAGGCAGACCGCATGTTCGACATGGGCTTTCTGCCCGATGTACGGAAGATATTACGGCACCTGCCGGCGCAGCGGCAGACACTGTTTTTCTCGGCTACGATGCCTTCCGACATCCGGCATCTGGCACATGACATCTTGCGCACTCCGGTTACTATACAAATCGACCACACCGTACCATTAACCACCGTCTCACATGCGTTATATCCGGTCGATCAACACCTGAAAACTGCAATGCTGATGGAGATTTTGCACCACACCGATACAGAGTCTGTACTCGTTTTCACCCGTACCAAGCATCGCGCCAGACAGATAGCGCGGCACTTAGGAAAAGCGGGCTACCGTGCAACCTCGCTGCAGGGTAATTTATCGCAAAACCAGCGACAAGCCGCACTCGATGGTTTCCGTGACGGGTCTTTTAAGATACTGGTGGCAACCGATATCGCTGCTCGTGGTATCGATGTTTCGCAGATCTCTCATGTAATTAACTACGACATACCCGATACCGCCGAAGCCTATACCCATCGCATTGGCCGTACCGGCCGTGCAAGCAAAACCGGAGATGCTTTTACGCTCATTACTCGGGAAGACGCCTCTATGGTGCGCACCATAGAGAATGCCCTTGGTGTTAAGCTGGAACGGAGGACCCTGAAGAACTTCAACTACAATGCACCTGCGCAGAAGACGGCATCTTCGCATCACCAGACACAGCAAAGCCATAAACAGACTACAGCACGGCGGACAAGACAAAAAACAACCGTTTTCGGCTCTACAACCCGATCGGCTTCAACCTCAGGGGTAAAAAAACGGAGCCACCCGCATTTTTTCTCTGTGACCAATTCCTCAACACGCAAGTCTCATCCTTCGCGCGGTGCACATTGACACTTGACAACGTTTAACTAATAATCTATTGCGACAAAAAGAGGAACACGTTTATAAAAACAAAAAGCCCCAATATCCTTTTACCGATATCGGGGCTTTCGTGGTGTAATTATAACGATGCGTTACATAACCACTCGATATTTTTATACATCGCATCCCTTGTCAATCTGTTTTTTTCAGCAGACCGTGACATGCAATATTTTATTTCATGAGGGAGTGGATCCTCTGTGTATCAAGCAGTGCCTTTTCCATTGAAACAAGAGGGGTAATTTCTATATCAGTAAAAAACGGGAAGAGGGGTAACTTTGCAACGATTTCATCCATTTCCTCGCCGGACTCGGCGTCAATAATAGCAGCAGCCCCCCGCTTGCCCGCCAGCTTTCCTCCGGCCAGAATTTTTCCCCGCCGTTGAAAACGCGAAAAATATTCCCACTCTTTTATCACATAACCCAGAAAGTCCTTTACCGGCATCTGGGGCATCTGTTTTATTTCAACCTTTAAAAGAAATAACATGCTTGGCGCCTTTCATCTCGCATTCAACCACTTAATTTTAAGAGGATTTCGCGCAATTCCCCGCTTTTCCCTTCCTTTAAAAGATAATGGTGACCTTTCATCGCAAAAATAGTATCATATTCTTATCCCAGAACTGCCGCCTCCGGCAATACTCTGTCGGTCATCCCGGTTTCACCTCGAAAAGGAAATCTCTCCGGTTTAATTCAATAGTATTGCATCGAAAGATAGGCGAAAGTACCCCTTTTTGAGTAATTACCCTTTTTCTACATCGCTAAACCACCATCTACGCTGATGACCTGTCCTGTGATATATTTGGCATCATCCGATAGAAGAAACGCAGCTACCTTTGCAATTTCCTCTGGTTTGCCGAATCTCCTTACCGGGATCATTTCGATCATCTTGTCTTTATATTCCTGAGGCAGGCCGGACGTCATATCCGTTTCAATAAAACCGCAGGCAATGGCATTCACCGTAATATTAGCCTTCCCTACCTCTTTTGCCAGGGCTTTTGTGAAACCGACCATGCCTGCCTTTGACGAAGAATAGTTCACCTGTCCTGCCATTCCCATCAAACCACTCACCGAGGTTATATTGAGAATACTGCCAGCCTTTTGTTTAATCATCAGGGTAATAACCGATTTGGAAAAATTATAAACACTCTTGAGATTCGTACTGATGACCTCGTCCCAATCGTTCTCTCCCATAAGAGCAAGGAGTTTATCCCGGGTGATACCCGCATTATTTATCAGGAAATCGACCTTTCCGAATGTATCTTTAATCTCCTTTACCATGTTCTTTGCACCTTCAAAACTGGCTGCATTTACCTGGAACGAAACCGCCTTTCGGCCCAGGGACTCTATCTCTTTTATCAATGCATTTGCCGCATCAGTATTTTTATTATAGTTGAAGGCCACATGACAGCCGTTCTTTGCCAACTCCAGAGCAATTGCTCTTCCAATACCACGAGTTCCTCCCGTAACTATCGCTATCTTCTCCTTGAATTGCATTCACTTTCCTCCTTCCGGGGAGTTTTTTAAAAAACTAAATTCTGTAAATTTTTAATGTACAACGCTAAAAGCGAATTTATACTAAAGAAATAAATTTTGAAATGCAAGGTAAAAAATGTTAAATAATTTATTTAGTTTGATCTTGACATTAGGTAAGCCGAATATATAATTTTTTTGTTTTAATTATTTGCCTTTATTTTGCACTCCCAGGAAACAGGTAAGGAGAACGGAGAAAATGATTTTTGATGTAACCTATTCGACAGACAATCAGCGAAAAAAAACGGAACGTCTTGCTTTTATTAAAGAGAGATACAAGAAGCTGGTGCTTGAACCAAGAAGAGAGATTGAGTTTGAAATTGAAAAAGCGTTAGATGACGAGGACGGCGATCTTGATAATTTATAACTACCGGTCACCGGGTCTCTCTTATTCCCCGACGTTCTTCTCCAGGCATTCTTAAACATAAAAATCGTATTCCGGAACACCTTCAATAGCAGTATCATTTAAAAACCTTTTTATGCTAATCTCACGCAGTTTCACCGCTCTGCACATCATATCAACCCCTTTTCCGAGAACGGGAGGCAATGCACCTTCACCACCGATAATAAGGGGGGCAATAAATACGATAATTTTATCTGCCAAATGACCTTCGATCATCGAGGTAATAATTCTGCTCCCACCCTCCACAAGGATATTGGTCAATTTCATCTCCCCGAGATAACGGAAGAAGTCATGTAAGTCTACACGACCACTTATATCCTTCGTTTGAATTATTTTACAGCCTGCTTGCTTTAACCTCTCAATGCGCTCCTGAGGTGCATTCGTGGTAACAGCAACAATGATTTCGCATTCGCTGATTGTCTTAATAAGCCGGGAAGATAACGGCAGGATAGCATTGCCATCGACAATGATCCTTCTCGGATTTCTTCCCCCTTCTAAACGGCAGGTCAACAAAGGGTCATCGCGAATTACGGTATTGATTCCCACGACAATTCCGTCCATCCATCCGCGTATCTTATGCACATACGCACGCGACTCCTCAGACGTAATCCACCGGGAGTCCCCTCCGTGTGTGGCAATCTTACCATCGAGTGACATCGCCCATTTTACAATAATGTAAGGGAGTCCTGTTTGCATCAATTTAAAAAAAGGGGCATTCAGCTTTTTAGCCTGCGATTCCATAACACCCAACCTTACTTCAATCCCTGCCTCTTTCAATTTTTGCATCCCCTTGCCAGAAGTAACAGGATTGGGATCAATAATCGGTATTATTACCTTTGTAATTCCAGCCTTTATGATGGCATCAACACATGGCGCAGTCTTACCATAATGTGCACAGGGCTCCATGGAGATATAGAGCGTCGCTCCCTTACAGTTTTCTCCCCCCTCATTGATTGCATGTATCTCAGCATGCGCTCCGCCAAAAATCTGGTGATACCCTTTTCCTATAATCTCACCGTTTTTTATCAGCACTGCCCCCACCATGGGATTGGGCTCTACCTTTCCACGCGCTTTTTCTGCCAATTCCAAGGCAAGCATCATATATTTTTCATCGGTATCAGGCGCAGTCATAGGATTTTATGAAATATCTTTGCTTCATTATCAACGACCACAGAGTTTACAAAACACGATACCATCTGCCGGATACAAAATACTATGAATTCTTTAGCAGGAGAGTCTGTTACACACCAGATGCTCTAAATATGCAGATTAACGGTGTCAGGGTTTATTTTTGCACTCCGTAAGGCTTCTAACCTCTGAAAATAATCGGGAAACGTCTTTGCAACACACTCGGGATTTTTGATGGTAATACCAGATGCGCGCAGTCCAATTAACGCAAAACTCATAGCCATCCTGTGATCATCATAGGTTTCTATCGCGGCCGGACATGGTGGAGACGGTTCAATTTCAAAACCATCCTCATATTCCAACGCAGAAATCCTCATTCTTCGCAATTCATTTACCACCGCAGCAATCCGGTCGGTTTCCTTGATGCGCATATTTTCTACATTACGGACCCGTGTCTTCCCCTGTGCAAATACCGATACCGCAGCAAGGGTCTGCGCGACATCCGGCATATCACCCATGTCGACGTCTATGCCATGTAGCGTCCCGCCCTGTACCTCAGTCCAGTTGCTGCCCATTGCAACCTTGCAACCCATGCTTTTTAAAACATCCACAAAATGAATGTCACCCTGCAAGGAATTATTTCCAATGCCCTCAACTCTTACTTTACCGCCAGTAATAGCGGCAGCGGCAAAAAAATATGAAGCAGCCGATGCGTCCCCCTCTACTTCATAGTGCCTCGCATGGTAACGCTGTCCGGATTTTACCACGAACATTTTATATTCATGGTTCTCCACATTTACCCCAAACTGGCGCATCAGTGCCACCGTCATATCCACATACCGTTTTGAAACCAGATTGCCCTTCACTTCAACAATTACATCCTTTTTTGCATAGGGAGATGTCATCAATAAAGCGCTAAAATATTGACTGCTCAAGTCACCTTTTACCACGGCGAATCCTCCCTGCAATCCTTTCCCGTGGATCAACACCGGCGGACAACCATCATGGTTTTTTGACACGACATCCGCCCCCAATTGCCTTAAACCATCAAGCAAATCCTGTATAGGCCTTTGACGCATGCGTACCACGCCGTCTATTTCATACTCCCCGTTGCCCAGGGTCAACATAGCTGTCAAAAACCGCATCGCAGTCCCTGCATTCCCGACGAACAAATTTGCCCGTTTTACAGGAATAATCCCTCTTTTCCCTTGTATCACAAACCTGTTGGCATTTTGTCGCTCCTCGATGGGGATCCCCAATGTATTTAAGCTGGATGCCATGTATTTGGTATCATCGCTAAAAAGAGCATTGGTAATCGTGGATTCTCCGTCAGCCAATGCCGCCGTAATAAACGCACGGTTTGTATAACTCTTCGAGCCAGGAACCGTGATAACTGCATCAATTGTTCCGGCTATAGGTTTTATCTCTATCACCTTAAGACTTTCCTGTAAAATAATAACCCATATTTTCAACAATATACATGAACCATTATTTCAAGCATCGGCGAAGCAACGCTGGTATGAAATTGATTTGTTGCACTGTTCTTTGTAATGACAACTCATTTTTCAGGTGAACAGGCTGATCACCATTATTGTTGAGTCTGGTGTTGCATGGCAGCGTTTTAATCACGCCCCTGGCAACTTCGTCTCCCTGTATTCTCCATTTTGCGGCTTGATTATAAGCTGGCTCAAAACTTCCATATGTTGAAAGACCTTGTAATGCTGAATATTTCGACGAGTTCCTCTGTCAAAACAACATGAATCCAAACGGCAAAAAAGAGTCTGGAATCACAGGCAGGAAATTTCTTCCATCAGAGCGCTACGAAATATCAGGAATCAAATCTATTTCACGAAATTCATGCTTCAACTCTGTCAGGGTTTGAAACCCTGACAGAGTTTATTTTATTCATATCTTTGCTAAATCTTTACGAAGTCCTTCCCTCGTAAATTCGGAACAGGTCCAACCCTCTCAGTCGAGAAATCGCAGAAACAAGATGGTCATGTGCAGCCCAACTACCAGCGATATAAGACTGTGTATTTTACAACGGTCTCTGCATCCTTCTTCACCGGTATTACAAATTCGATAGTGCGGGCGTCCTTTTTATTATAGGCATGAGATGATTCTCGTATTTCCCAGTCACCCCAGAGATGCTCCGTTACTAATACTTCAATGTCCTCTTTTTTATGATTGCGCAATTTGATTTCCCATGTTTCTTCCCGAGCCCGGTCGCCCAATTGTTTATTGCTCGTTTGTTTTCGTTCCCCTACCACATCAAAGGCATCTCCGACATATAAACGAATTTTTTCATCCTTCGGAGTATGGTCGATCTGATCTTCTCCAACAAAAATCTGCGATTGATCCTCGTCTGACTTATAGACTCGCACCTTCCCCGCAGGAATAGGGAGTCCCAGCCCATTTTTCTCAGAATTTTCAAATTCTAGTTTTACATTAATTTTCTTTTCGTTTTTCGATCCGTCATATTCATAAATCTTTTTCACAGGTGTTGTAGCCGTGGGGAAAAGCGAGAGCTGTTTGATCTGCTTATTTTTAATCGTAGCAACACGTTGGAGCGTATAGAGATGGTATTCGAAAAATGCTTTTTCCTCAAATTGTCTGACCGATGCGGCCTTCGCCATTACCCGCTCCTCATACTCCGCGTAACGTGGTAACGGCGGAGATACCCGATGGACATCACCGGCTATCAATTTTAGCCTGGCGTTCTCGTAATCGGTACCCGATTGATTATCAACGGAAACCCATGCAGACAAATCTAGTTTTGTATCCTCATGGTTTACCAGAGCAACGTATTCTGCATGCCAACCAATCCCTTCCGTTACATAGCTCGTTTCCATATGATGCTTACCGCTTTTTTCGCTCGAGAGATACCACACCAGAGTTGGGCGGGTGATTAAACCTGCGGGCAGCTTGGGAAAGTCAATATTCTGAATGTTCGCCATTGCAATGGCTTGAATTCCGCCATCCTTTTTCTCAAGAACCACGTTTCCACCGACGCTCAGTAACTTTCCCTCAAAAATCTTGCCCTCTTTGGTAAAGAGCTGAACAGCCTGATCGATATATTTCTGCAATATTTTTTCTGCACTTACCAGGTCATATTCATAGTTCTGTTCGAGAATTGTAACCTGATCAGAAGCTGTCAGTGATTTAAAATGGACTGAAGTGGGATCAATCTGTGATGCAACATCTGCAAAACGAATCTCCTGAATACCAGCCTTTAACTCCATCTCACGAACGTCGCGAACGAGACCGAAATTATTCTGATAGATAGTAACGGATACTTGTTTCTCCTGCGCCGTAGAATCGGCATTCAAAACCAGAAAAAACGCCAAACCGGATAAAAGGACACCGAGAATCTTTTTTTTCATTTTACCGCCCCTCCCTCGTTAAATACTGTAAATGCATATCACAACCTCCCCGACAAAATGACATTGTAATGCTAATTGAAACGGATAGCAAGTTAAGATTCAGCCGAAAACCCACTGTTTGTCTGGGAAATGTTTGTTCCATGAAAAGAACGCATTCCATCCTGCCATACCCTGAACCGAAAAAGAAATGCTAGCCCGGGAATCGCCGCTAACGTACAAAAGACAAAAAAATAAACCCAACCAATCCTCTCTGCTAAAAAACCCGTTGGAGCAGAAACAATCACCCGCGGAATACCTATAAGACTGCTTAAAAGTGCGTATTGCGTTGCAGTAAACTTTTTATTGCAAAGGCTTGCCATAAACGCCGTAAAAGCCGCGGTACCCATACCGCTGGTTAAATTTTCAAAGGTAACCGTAGCCGTCAATACGGAGCTATAGGCACCCAGAGAAGCAAGCGCAGAAAAGGAAAGGGTTGATACTGCCTGAAGGATTCCAAAGATCCAGAGTCCTTTACAAAGCCCAAGCCTTATCAAGAGGACACCGCCGGCGAGACCTCCTGCGATCGTGGCAAATATTCCAAAGGTCTTTACCACAGCAGCTAGTTCCGTTTTGGTAAACCCCATCTTTAAAATGAATGGGATTGTCATGCTGTTTGCCATAACATCGCCAATTTTATAAAAGAGAATGAAGGCCAAAATCTCAAAGGCCCCTGCCCGCTTAAAGTAATCAAAAAAAGGACCAACAACCGCTTCGTGAAGGGATTTTGGAGAAATCACTTGTCCTCCAGTATTCGGTGCCAAACAGGTAGTAACGATACCGATAAGAAGCGAGATAGCCAGCAGCAGATACACGTAATGCCAGGGAATATGGTCAGCAAGAAACAGGGCAAACGCCCCGGAGATGAGCATGCCGATGCGATAACCATTTACAGCCAGAGAAGAGCCTAAACCCAATTCCTCCTCCCGTAAAAGCTCACGCCGATATGCATCAACAACAATATCCTGGCTTGCACTGAAAAAAGATACGAATGCTGCAAGAATGGCCACAATCCAAGGGGATTGAGCGGGTCTCACCAGAGAAAAGGCGCCAACGGCAAACATTAGAAGAACTTGGAAGATCAGCATCCATCCGCGCCGCTTCCCCAAAAATGGAGGGAGATAGCGATCCATGAATGGCGCCCAGAGGAACTTAACCGTGTAGGGAAGCCCCACGAGAGAAAACAAGCCAATTACGGCAAGATCAACCTTTTCATCGGTCATCCATGCCTGAAGGGTGGAACCTGTAACGAGGAGGGGAATACCTGAGCTTACTCCCAAAAAAAACGTAACCAGCATCCGCCAGCTGAAAATAATTCTTAGGATAGAAATGTGCATACCTCATTATGCTCAGTGCAAGAGCATCGAATGAAATTTTTTATTGCCTCGATAAATTTAACATTTTTGGAATTTCAAACTTATGGAAAATTATAGCAGAAGCGTTGGGTTTCTTTTCCAGACTGGGTCAAATGAGCGATTTTACCCTTTTTCAAGACGTTTCTTCCCCAGTTTAATGGTCAAAACAGCTTAAAACGATAAGAAAGTGGGCAATATTCAAGGGTTCTTACCCACTTTTAAAACAAAAAAGGTCATTTGGCCCAGTCTGTTTGCTTAACCCATCCTTAACTACTAAAGTCACCTAGTATAACGTTTCATTAAAATGTTTACAGTAGTTGCAACTTTCGGATTGTGTTATTTCATCGATTTTACGCGGGCTAAAACTTACAGCTATCATACAAATAAATGTCAGTGTTTTAATGAAACGACATACTAGGTCGTTCTCATAAAATCCTCCAATGAAAGGGTTTAATGTATGAAGAATTAAGTATTGTGTCCCCCGAATTCACGAATTCATACATCCTTTTGCCTTTTGCATACTTCCCTCCTTATGTGAAAGGTTTATGTTTATGTGTCTGCTCTATAGTTTGGTTTCTTCTAGCAGATACTTTATAATCGACGTTCTGGCGCCCTCTCAACATATTCCGGTGAAATAGCGCATTTCTTTCGTATCAGTCTCTTTTTGTGGCAGAAGGGCGTGGAGTCGTGAATTGACTTCCGCAAGTTTCTCGTAGTCTTCAGATGCAATATGACGCTTACCACCTTCAATAAGGTTCTTAGCTTGTAGTTGATCGTTAAAGGTTTCACGTTTTGTTAGTAGGTGCTCAAACCAGCCAATTAAGAAATCTGGGGTTCTGCGGAGGATTTGAAATGAAATCCGATGAAGGCTATTAATGGCATCCTCGATTTTCTGCGGGTTGGAACTGTTCAGAAAGGTATGTTCATGTGCTACCACCTCGTTAAACTGCTTGTTTTCCAAATCGTTTCCGCTTTGAGCAACTATCTGTTGTGTGTCAGCCTTGAGCGAATGATACTCCTTACGTAGGCGCTCAATCCGCTTGCCTGCCGTGATTTTATTCAATTCTTGAGCATTTCTGCGCATTTCGTCTTGGAGTATGTATCGATCATCTGTGAGATCATCGGGCGTGAGCGTGAGCAGCAAAGCTTTACTATGCAATTCCTTGACGGGATTAACAAGCTTTTCGAGCGATACTGCAACTTCATAGTTCTCGTTTGTAACTGCCCCTGCCTTCTCGTTTTCCAATTTGGTTTTTAATATTTGGACTTCCTCAAGCAGTGTATTCACTGGAACATCGCGGAACATTGGCGTAAAGACATCGTGAAAGTTTGGACCTGATGGGTTAATAAATGCCGTAACAGTGAGATCACGTGATTCGGAGACTTCGAATGTTAAATAGATATCTGTACCACGGATGATGTCTTTCGTTAATCTCTTTGCTGATATTACAAGACAGCCGACGGCCTTATTAGCAATGAAGTGGTTTTCTGAAGGGCCTTCAACTACGATAATGCGTATCTCATCATCGGAACCGTGAATAATTGTCTTGCTAGCTTCGACCGTCATCTTGGTTTTGGTAGGAAGAACCGAGTTCTTTGCAAATATCAATCTGAGTTTGGCATCATCCGTGTTGAGGTCATCTATTGCCAAGCTAAGGTCTTCTGGAAGCATCTGACCTGCAACGCTATATTTACCCTGAGCAATTTGAATTAAATTGAAATCTGTTGGAAAGATGTTGTTTTTGTTGTCATAGACCTTGAATGTGAACAAGTTGTAAACGTCCTCTTGTAGCGGCAAGTCCTCCGTAATTCGCGGGCTAAGAACCTTTAATCCACTATCATTGCCCCCATCATCACGGGCAATTCGATAGAATAGCCCTGTGACGTTACCTTCGACTTTTGCAGAAAACATCTCCTCTTTTTCTTTGGACATACGATTGTAAGAAACCTTGATTTTAAGGGAGCTGGTTGGTAATTTGTTGTCTGTGTCTTTCAAGGTTGCATGCACTTCCTTTGTTGCTGCGAAATATGCAGCGCCTATCGCTATGGCATTGGTAGGGTCAATACCGGTATTAACAGGAATCCCAAGGAGTTCCTCAATGCGTTTTCGGACAAAGGGAATGTAGGTAGAGCCGCCAACCATAAGAACGAATTTGAGGTCTTGCGGGCGAAGGGAATTCCGGGTCAGAATTTTCTTGAGCATTTCCGCAGTGCTGTAAACGGCGTCTTTGATGATGTCCTCGAACTCTGAACGGGTGACAGTTATTATCAGATCATTGAATGATTTTCCCGTTTCATCAACTAAGTTGTGGATTCGACTGAGGTCGATTTCCGCAGAAGTTCTCGTTGACAATTCTATCTTCGCTTCTTCTGCCAAGCGAAGAAGAGCGTACCACAGCGTGTTGTAACGTCCCGATTCACTTGTCATCTGTGCCAACAGGTCAGTAAACTGCCCTTTTTTTTCAATTTGGGGAGTGATGATTTTCTTCACAATCAACGCATCGAAATCAGCGCCGCCGAGATAGTTATAACCCTCATGATCAAGAACCTTAAGCTCTTCCTCTACAATCCTTACGAGCGCCACATCGAACGTTCCGCCGCCAAAGTCGTAGACAATCCACTGGCTGTTCTTCAGGTCAATCCTTTTTTCCTTGTTTGCATAAGCAAGACTCGCAGCAATGGGTTCTTGAAGGAGGACTACTTGCTTGAAGCCTGCCATATACCCAGCTTCCTTCGTTGCATTCGACTGGACCATATCAAAAGAGGCAGGAATCGTAATAACCATAGACTCTGGCATTTCTTGTGTATGGATGAAGTTCTTGAGTTCTTTCAAGACAAAGGCAGAAAGCTCTATTGGCGTCTTCGATTGCCCAAGCGATTTTATTCTGTATGCCTCGGTGGTTCCCATCTTCCGCTTAAATTGTGCAACCACGTTTTTGGAGTCCTTTTCTAAATAAGCTTTTGCCTGGTCGCCGACAAGTATTCGATCATTCCGGAAACCGACTACGGATGGCAGAGTTTCTTTGAAACCATTTGGATTCTTAAAGACCTCAACTGTACCCTTGTTAAATTTTGCGACAAGGGAGTTTGTCGTGCCTAAATCAATTCCAAAATTGATCATGTCGCTCATAATTCCTGTTTCTCCTTTCGTGATTTTACGATAACTATGCCTTTTTGAATAACTTTTTTGCTCCCATCCTGTAGACGCGCATGGATTATTGGCTTGATTACTTCCACGACAACCAGATCATCCTCAGAATGCCCAGAAATTGTTGCCTCCATATCAGTCCTGGTTTCACTGAATGGCTGATCCAATGGGTCTACATAAACGAGGCCTAGCGCATGATCGTAATGTTCAAAGGCATCCTTTATTTTTTTAAGGTTGTGCCGAATGTTACTTGAATCACCATTTTTCCTGAGCTTCTGTTCCATCTCGTAGAGTTGGTTTAGGGTAGAGAGGATACTCTTGGGTACTGGTATTTTCGGTTCCATAGTTTTAGTTTGTTGTTTTCTAAGGTTTTTTGTCTTGCATAATTAAGGTAATAATTGGCAAAAGTACTGCATTATCAATTTCTCTTGCTGACATTGCAATTGCAACCTTTGGCTGAGATGTCTTGTAAGCGATCACCTGCCCATTCTGCAATTTAGTGGAGACCTCGGGCCACTCGACAAACTGGTTATTCTTGAAGAAGAGGCCTTTGGTTTTGAATTTGATTCCCTCTTTAGTAAGAGTACATGGTCCGATGAAGACCGAATGACCGCGTTGTAATATTGCCTGCATTTTCTCGATCGCCGCGTTAGTCAAATACCTGAGGGTCGCCTGCACAATAGAATTGAAGTGCTTTGTTGAATTGGCTACGCGTTGATCTTCATTGTATGCACACCATGACACCCTAATGGTTTCCCCTGCATCATCTGTTATTACAAAGAGATAGTCATATTTTTCCCCGCCGGAGTACCCGATGACCGTGATACCCCAACGCATCTTATTGATGGAAGAAGCGGACAAGAACCTGTTGCCATCCCGTATGCCCTCCTTTGTAATTTGGAATGAACGTTTCTTCCCGAAGGCAAGATTCACCTCATCCTTGCATTCCTCCACTATCTTTTCGGCAATGGTTTTGTGATCCTCTTCAAGATATTTGTTTAGTTCAGTGCTCTTGAAAGTGCTCTTGAAATTGAACAGTATGCACGGAATAAGAAAGGACTGTAAAAGACCCGCGTAACCATGATTGTTATACACCAGGGAACGGAGTTCAGCAACGATATCCGTTTTCGCAGACCTGAATGATGCAGGCAATAAATTGAAGATCTCAAGGAAAGCATGCTGGTTAAGGAATGTCTCCCATGCCTGGAGGCTTGGCTTCTTTTTTTCTTCTCTGCCTACCTCAGCGCGGAGAAGATTCACCAAATAGTTAACTTGCTTATTTGCCCCCTCAAAGCACACATCGTCATCTTCGGGTAGCACCCATCGTCTGCCGTCGAATAGTACTTCCACTACTGGAAGCATTTTCCGTTCAAGTGCACGGGAGAGGAGAAGGTTGTATTGTTGAGCAAAAGGCTTGCTGAGAAAATAAAGAAACTCTGGCTCCTTTTCCAAGAGTTCAATGGTCTCTTTTGGAAAATTGTCATCGGCATAAAGGAAGTGATTAATATCACCGCGCATAAGGAAACGCAGTAATTTTTGATTTTGGAAAATAGCCCTGTGGTAGAAGCGCTTATGATTGTCATACAACTCGTTTTCCAGCGCTAGTGCGCGAGACTTGTCCAGGGAATGATCGCCAAGCCAACTTACCTTACCATCGTTCAAATCGATTTCCTGCAAGAGTCGCTTCTTTGCTCGTTGGACAGCCTTCACATCAAACTCGTCAGCCGACTTCTCTGGCTCGATTTGAAGCGCCTCAAATGGACTTAGATAAAACTGGAAATACTCAGCTGGTTGGATCAAGTCCCTGGCAGCAGCCTTAGCGCGGTTAGCCAAGGGAACGAGTTTCTGCCGTGTCACCTCCAATTGTTCCTTTGCGTACTGGTAGTCTGGGTTAAGTGCCAAGGCGCGGCGGTATGCATCAGCCGCGTCAACATCCTGGGAAACATCGGGGTTATTAAAAACCAAGCCCATGTAGAAGAATGGTGCGGCGTCTTCTAATTTTGCAGCAGAAAGACGGTAAAACTGTTCCGCCTTTGCATAGTTGCCATGTTTATAATATGCGATGCCAAGCCTATTCAGATCTTGTCCATTTGCTTCATCCAACTTGTAAATCATTTCAAGTGATTCAATTTCCTTTGGGATGTTTTTTTGTTTGCGGTAAAGCTTGGCGTAGTAGCGCCACAACCAAGGGCTACGCGCGTTTAGACTACTTGCCTTGGTCAGTGTTTTTTCAGCCTCGGCTAGTCGATCTGCCTCAAGAAACGCTTTTGCTAGTTGTATCCAAGCCCAATCTGATTGTGGTGAGATACGGATAGATTGCTTGTACGCTTCAATTGCTTCATCGAATCGTTGCAATTGAAGTGCAGTACAAGCTAAGTAATTCCAAAGATTCTCATCGTTAGGTGCCACTTGAACTAGTTTCTTGAGTAAGGGAAAAGCCTCAGTTAACTTGCCCTCGTCGATAAGCTTTCGAGATCGTTCCTTTAGTGAGGAAACAGTATCCATATTATCCCGTTGAGTTTATTGTTTTCCATCGGCTTTACAAAGTTAAGTAGAACAATTTTATATAACTTGTACTAAGCAAGGGTGGCTCGCGTTACCCAATAGACACATAATCAATAACAGGTGTTTCGATTAATCTATCTGGTTTTCGGTTCTGCCAAATAGCGTTTTGGATCTTTTCAACTGTTCCGGGCGAATACAGTCGTTCGCCACATTGCAAACATTCTTTGGCTGATACAATGTTCTATAATATGCAACCGCTCCTTAAACTCAATTGTCTAGGAGACTTCACGGTCTACTACGGCACCACCACAAAGGTTGCACTTCATAAAAGCTTCCTGAATTCCTCTATGCTAAGACCCGCATCTTTTAAAATACCCGCCATGGTAAAAGAGTTAATTGGATTTGCCCTTGGAATAGTGATAATACGTTCTCCATTAGTCATTATAATATGCTTTCCCTGTCTTGTAATCCAAAAACCCGCCTTTTCAAAAGCTTTCACGGCTCTCTGGTGGTTTATACCCGGTAGCTTAGGCATAATTTATTCTACTTCTACGTAACGAGATACCTTATCTTTGCTTAATTCTTCAACAGTCTCTAAATATGTTTTTATAGCGTCTTTAATATTCTCTAAAGCCTCCTCCTCCGTCTGACCTTGTGACCAACAACCAGGCAGACCAGGAACCCAAACGGCATAACCTTCTTCGGTTTTTTTGAGATTTACCTTGTATTTCATAAACACCTCCAAACCTTTTTATACTTTGAGGCGTATTACAATACGTCCCTACAGATAACTCTTATCCAACTCCATCAGCGATGCATTTTGTTTCACCACAAGGGCGTGTCTCCTTGCCAGTTTGCTGTGTCGTCTTCCGTAGGCGGCATAAATAATGGCGCCGAGCGCCAACCATATAATAAGCCGGAGCCAGGTGGAGAATTCGAGCCGTATCATCATGTATCCGCAGAAGAGAATGCCCAGAATAGGTATTACCGGCACGAAGGGACACTTAAATGCACGGGGATGATGGGGGTCCTTAATACGCAGGATAATGACCGCGGCACTGACGAGACAAAAGGCAAGGAGTGTCCCGATATTGACCAGTTTTGCAATCTCCTCTATAGGAAAGCAACTGGCGGTAAGTGCAACGCAGACTCCGGCAATGATGGTAGAAACGTGGGGGGTGCCAAACCTGGGATGGACGGCTGCGAAGATTCGTTCAGGCAGGAGGCCATCTCCGGCTATAGACCAGAATATCCTGGACTGACTTAAGAGTAATACCAGAAGCACACTCGTCAGCCCGGCTACGGCACCAACCGAAATTAAAAAAGATACCTTGGTCAGCCCATATCGGGTAAAGGCATCAGCCAGAGGGGCATCAATGTTAATATTTTTGTAATAAACCATCCCGGTAAGAACGGCTGTAACGGCAATATATAACAGGGTACACAGAACTAATGATACAATGATACCAATAGGCAGATCCCTCTTCGGATTTTGTGCCTCCTGTGCGGTGGTTGAAACTGCATCAAAACCGATATAGGCAAAAAATACGTAAGCAGCACCTTTTCCGATACCGCCAATACCGAAAGGCGCAAAGGCGCTAAAATTACTGCCCCAGTTGTCCTCCTTCACGTAAAACCATCCAACACAAATCACCAGGAGAATTACCGCCAGTTTTACTCCCACGATGATGCTGTTAAAACGGGCGCTTTCTTTTATGCCAATAACGAGCAGGGTCGTAATAGCAACGATAATTAATGCAGCAGGTAAATTGAATACAATAGGAATACCATAAAAACAGGGAACACTTTGAGTAAGGAGGTCTCCTGCCTGATGAGACAACGTCCAATAGTCATTGATAAGCCATGAAGGAATATGGAGGCCAAAGGTTTCTAGTAATTTTATGAAATAGTGCGACCATCCTACAGCAACAAGGCTTGAAGCAAGCGAATATTCCAGAATGAGATCCCATCCAATAATCCAGGCAAAAATTTCCCCAAGGGCTGCATAGGAATAAGTATAAGCGCTGCCTGCCAACGGGATCATCGAAGCGAATTCAGCATAACAGAGGGCAACAAAAATACAGGCAAGACCAGAAAGAACAAAAGAAAGGACTAAGCTGGGACCGGCAAATTCTTTGGCTGCCAGACCGGTTAAAACAAAGATCCCGGCGCCAATGACAGCGCCGATTCCTAAGGCAATGAGTGAGAACGGGCCTAATACTCGTTTGAAATGATGATGATTTGATTCTTCGGAGAGGTCATTCAAAGCCTTTTTCGCGAATAATTTTTTCATCGTTTTCCGGAACATCCTCTAATCATAGAGGACACAGACAAATTCATTTGTCCGCGCCACCCCGCTACCGCCATATACGGCTTATATTTTTTCTATAAAGTGTCCTAATTTTTCCTTCTTTGTTCGCAGGTAATCCTTGTTTTCATCTTTTGGCTCCATAACGATGGGTATCCGTTCCACAATTTCCAGACCATAACCGGCAAGAGCAGCAAACTTTTTCGGGTTATTGGTAAGTAGCCGCATCTTTGTTACCCCCAAGTCTCTGAGAATTTGCGCACCAATGCCATAATCGCGTTTATCTGCGGGAAAACCAAGCCTTTCATTAGCCTCAACGGTATCGAGACCTTTTTCCTGCAACAGATAAGCATGTAATTTATTTTCCAGGCCAATCCCGCGACCCTCCTGCCTCATATACAGCAGGATGCCCTTTCCTGCCTCCTGTATGATCCTGAGGGCATTGTGCAACTGTTCCCCACAATCACACCGCAAAGAGCCAAAGATGTCTCCCGTCAGACATTCGTCATGTACTCTTACTAGCACCGGCTCGTTATGTAAGGGAGAAGGGGCGTTTCCACTTTCACTGCCTACCCCTAAACACAGCGCCAGATGGAGATAATCATCAACAAAGGAACGATAAAGATGAAGCGTAAAGTTTCCATAGACCGTAGGCAATTTTACCGTAACGCGTTTTTCAATGAGGCGCTCTTGTTCATGCCGAAACTTAATGAGATCAGCAATCGTGCAAATTTTAAGATGATGTTTATCAGCAAACTTCTTGAGATCAGGAAGTTTAGCCATATTCCCGTCTTCCGTCATAATCTCACAAATAACCGCGGCAGGTTTAAGACCAGCAATACGGGTAAGATCCACTGCGCCTTCGGTGTGTCCCGTCCGAACTAAAACCCCGCCTCGTTGTGCTTTGAGCGGGAATACGTGACCCGGCCTCACAAGGTCATCAGCGGTTGCATTGTCTTCAATAGCAGTCAAAATCGTTGTGGTACGGTCTTTTGAAGACACCCCTGTTGTGATACCATTTCTCGCATCAATGGATACGGTAAAAGGTGTCTGAAAGTTTGATGTATTATGAGACACCATGGGCTGCAGATCGAGCTCTTCAGCCCGTTCTGCATGAATTGCAAGACAGATAATGCCTCGTGCATGGGTAAGCATAAAATTGATTACCTCTGGGGTGATCTTTTCTGCAGCAACGGTGATATCTCCTTCGTTTTCACGATTTGCGTCATCCACTAAAATGATCATTTTGCCGTTTTTCAGATCCTCTACGGTCTCTTGTATCGTATTAAATTGCATGAAGACCTCTCATAGTTCAAATTTCATTGAGTTCTCTTTAAAGTACAATTTAGTTTTTAAAAAAATTCGTGCACTTCTATGTAGTCAGCACGAAATAAAATACGGGGCACGGATGGTTTATCCCCCCATACAGGCCGAATACAAGAGGCCGATGTTATCTTTTTCAGAAAACTAAATTGTTACCCCTTCGTAAGGATTCAACAATCGGTAGTCAACCCGTTCATAACAGAGAATACAGAATATTGCAGACCGATCGATTCCGAAAATTTTTATGCACAAATAGTATTAAAAAAAGTGGTTAAAGTAAAGCCTTTTTGTATAAATATAATACAGAAGGAATTGAGTGCAACCATCATAATTGTTTTACACCTCTGTATATATACAGAAGCCCGGAAGTGAAGGTCAAAATAACAACCAGCCACCAGATTGCAACAAGGACCGTCAAAGGAATAAGATTTCCCATAATTACGGATATGATAGCAATAATTTGAAAGGCCGTCGCAGCTTTACCCAACATTGTTGGCTGGCAGTCCATTCTACCTGTGATGATAAGCAAGGCAACCGTTCCAAACATAAGCACAAGATCTCTGCTAACAATCACAGTCATGATCCAATTGGGAAATCTTGGTTCAGGCCATACTTGGTCGGAGGAAAGTATGATACAAGAAACCATCAGGACGAGTTTGTCTGCGACTGGATCCAGATACCTTCCCAAATTTGTTATTTCGTTTCTCCTTCGTGCAAAGTAACCATCCAGCATATCGCTTAGACCAATCATTATCATGATAAGAAGACAAGCATATCGATAATGATTGTTATGTTGTACTTGCATTATGCAAAATACCAGGGGTGGGATAAAAAATATTCTGCTCAGACTGATTTTGTTAGAGAGGTTAAGCATGAAAAACCTCCTGAATGTGATTTTATAACGACGCATAGTCGCGCTCAAATTTATCATCCCATATTCCTCTTCCATAAAGATGGCGCTTCATGATGAATCTTCAGTGTGAGATTTTCGGCTACGTTTACGCCAAGAGCGCAGACAATCACTCCGCTGAATGACATAAGGCGGCAAAATGTGTCTGCACAAAAACGGAAAATGGGATAAAGATAATTGTATACTGAAACACTATGATAAACCACGGTTTGCGTCGTAAGAGTTCCAGCCATGATACCTTTTTTTGAAGAAGAGATCTGTCCTTTTATTTTTTACGCCCTTTATACCAAGCTACGAACAAGCAGACGCCCCGCTCAATGGATATTTCCGGTTTGTAATGCAAAAACTGCCCCGCTTTCTTTATATCTGCATAAGTCCTGTGTACATCTCCTGGCTGCTCCGGAAGTTTTTTAATCTTCGCTTTTTTGCCTAATTCCTGTTCAATGAGTTCAACAAGCCTTGCCAACCGAATGGGAATTGAATTGCCTAAATTAATAATCTCGAAAGTAAATTGTCTTTTCACGACAGACACAATCCCGCTGATAATGTCAGAAACAAAAGTATAATCCCTCTGTGTCGTTCCGTCACCATACATAGGGATCAACTGATCATGATCGATGAGTTCCGTGAATTTACGTATGGCAAGGTCCGGTCGTTGTCGCGGTCCGTAAACCGTGAAAAATCGCAGACAGACGACTGGTATTTTATAGAGGTGATGATAATTATAACAGTAAAGTTCTCCCGCCCGTTTGGTTGCTGCGTAAGGAGATATCGGCTCGTTTACCGCATCGTCTTCTGAAAACGGGATCTTTTTATTATTCCCGTAAACAGAAGAAGACGAACCAAAGATAAATTGTTTGATCTTATATATCCGGGAGAGTTCGAGCAGATTTAAAGTGCCTTTGCAATTAACTTCTTCGTAGAGCAAGGGACGTTCAATAGATGGCCTCACCCCGGCATAGGCCGCTAAATGAATAATTTTTTCAATACCGTGCTTCTCAAATATTTCCCGGCATGAAGCGGTGTTGCATATATCCGTTTCATATAACGTTAAATTTGGATTACCCACAACAGCAGAAAGATTTTCCCGTTTATATGCGGGCAGATAGAAATCGTTGAAGTTATCAATGATGACTACCTGTTCACCTTCAGATAACAATCTTTCTACCACATGAGAACCAATAAAACCAGCACCACCAGTAACGAGAATTGTCATTACATAATTGTCCTTTCATGCCACCAAGGTATTGTGTATTAAAATTTAATATAGCAAAGGCATTGTCTTAGTCAAGTGAAAAACAACTTTAACTTGACACGTTCAACTTTTATGTGTACGATTTATCGACTTTAAAATGGCTACGAGAGTACAAAGACAACGATGAAACATTGGTCGCATGACCACTCGTCGCAGGTCTCTGTGATTTTGCGGCATATAGTCATATATTTTCCTTTATAATTCTAAAAATACTTTATGGATAAAAAACGGGCAATCCTTGTCCTGGCAGACGGAACGAGTTTTAAAGGACACTCCTTAGGCGCCCCTGGCGAAACGACCGGCGAAGTCGTTTTTAACACGAGCATGATGGGATATCAGGAAATCCTCACCGATCCATCATACAAAGGTCAAATGGTAGTCATGACCTATCCCATGATTGGCAATTACGGGATTAATGAAAAAGATTACGAGTCCCGTACCCCCTTTTTAGAAGGTTTTATTATTAAAGAATATAGCCCTTTCCCCAGCAATTGGCGTTCACAAACAAGTCTGGATGCCTTTCTGAAAAGTAAAAAAGTTGTTGGTATCCAGGGAATTGATACCAGGGAACTGACGAGGCGTTTACGAGATTTCGGAGCTCAGCGGGGTGTTGTTTCTACTGAGGACTTTGACGTCTCGCGACTCACCAAAAAGGCAAATTCATCTTCTGGATTAGATGGCAAAGACCTCGTAAAGGAAGTTACGTGCAATGATTTGTATGAATGGAAAGATCTTGATACAGACACGAAAAAACCAAAAAGATTCACCGTTATTGTCTACGACTGTGGCGTAAAATATAATATTCTGAGAAAACTGAGCGGCGCCCGTTGCTCGGTGATGGTAGTTCCTGCAAAAACAAAGTTCCAGGCCGTATTGGACATGAATCCTGACGGCATCGTCCTTTCTAATGGTCCCGGCGACCCCGCAGGCGTTCCTTATATGATTGAAAACATTAGAGGCTTGCTGGGAAAAAAGCCAGTATTTGGCATTTGTCTTGGTCATCAATTGCTGGCGCTTGCGTTAGGGCTGAATACCTACAAGCTGAAATTTGGTCACCACGGAGGAAACCAGCCTGTTGTGGATTTATCCACCGGAAAAGTGGAGATTACGGCACAGAATCATAATTTCGCTGTAACATCACCGCAGGAAGGAGCGGTACATAAAAGCCCGTACGGAAACGTGGAAATTACCCACATCAATCTTAATGACAAATCGGTAGAGGGATTGAAATGCCACTCGATACCAGCCTTTTCAGTCCAATATCATCCCGAAGCATCACCCGGTCCTCACGATTCTGGCTATTTGTTTGAGCGACTTATTGAGATGATGGAACACAAGAGCTAATGTTAATTAGAGAGACTGTATAACTTGGAGTTAAAAGTTATAAATTAGAATTAAATAAACTATGCCCAAGAGAAAAGATATACAAAAAATTATGATCATCGGCTCAGGTCCGATTGTCATAGGTCAAGCCTGTGAATTTGACTATTCTGGCACACAAGCATGCAAGGCACTCCGTGAAGAGGGATACGAGGTTGTTTTAGTGAACAGCAATCCCGCCACCATTATGACAGACCCGGAAATTGCTGATAAGACGTATATCGAACCGATAACGACGGAAATGGTGGCAAAGATCATTGCAAAGGAACGCCCGCAGGCAATACTCCCGACCCTGGGTGGACAGACCGGTTTAAATACCGCTGTGAGTCTTGCAGAAAAAGGGATCCTGGATGAATACCAGGTAGAGTTAATCGGTGCCAAGCTGAATGCGATCAAGAAGGCGGAAGACAGATCGCTCTTTAAGTCCGCGATGAAACAGATTGGCATTGCAGTCCCTGAAAGCGCTTATGTGCGTTCGTACGATGAGGCAATGAAGATTATAGAAACAATAGGCTTCCCCGCCATCATCAGACCTTCTTTCACCCTGGCGGGCACCGGTGGCAATGCGGCATACAATATCGAAGAATACCAGGAATATATCAAGGTGGCACTGGAAGCCAGTCCTGTCCATGAGGTGCTGGTGGAGCGTTCTGTACTGGGCTGGAAAGAATATGAACTTGAGGTGATGCGCGACATAAAAGATAATGTGGTTATCATCTGCTCCATTGAAAATTTTGATCCCATGGGTGTGCATACCGGTGACAGCATAACGGTTGCTCCTGCTCAGACACTTACAGATGTCGAATATCAAATAATGCGGGATGCGGCAATAAAGGTCATCCGGGAGATTGGAGTGGAAACCGGTGGATCAAATATCCAGTTTGCTGTTAATCCGGAAAATGGGGAAATGCTGGCGATAGAAATGAATCCCAGGGTTTCAAGAAGTTCTGCACTGGCTTCAAAGGCTACAGGTTTTCCTATTGCCAAGATTGCTGCAAAATTGGCTGTTGGTTATACCCTTGACGAAATTCCAAATGATATCACTCGTTATACCCCAGCCTGTTTTGAGCCAACCATTGATTATTGTGTTGTAAAAATACCAAGATTTAATTTTGAAAAATTCCCCGATACGGATCAAACTCTTACCATCCACATGAAATCTGTTGGAGAGGTAATGGCCATCGGACGTACCTTCAAAGAGGCCATTGGCAAAGCTATCCGTTCCTTAGAATCAGGCCGTTACGGATTTGATTCCTTATGGCCATCTGGAAGTGAAAAATGGTCCACGGAACAAAAATACGAGTTCTTGAGAGGAAAACTCATAACTCCGAATCCCGACAGACTCTGGCATATTGCCGATGCGATCAGGTATGGCATAGAACTGGAGGAAATTTTTAAATGGACGCACATCGACCGATGGTTTCTTTACAATATAAAGCAGGTGCTCGATATAGAAGCAGAAATAAAACGGTACTGTGTGAAAGACCCCCATACTTCACAAACTAATAATCTATTTGCAATGGATATGGACACGCTTGCAGTAGCCAAACAATTTGGCTATTCAGATAGATATCTTGCATCCTTGTGTGGAGTTGATGAGAAGACAATACGGACATATCGTCAAAAGAATGCGGTAAAACCTGTCTTCAAACATGTAGATACCTGCGCAGCGGAATTTAAGGCTTTTACCCCCTATTTGTATTCCACGTATGAAAGTGCTTGTGAAGCAGAATCAACCCGGAAGAAAAAGATACTTATCCTTGGAAGCGGTCCCAATCGCATTGGGCAGGGTATCGAGTTCGATTACTGTTGTGTACACGGGGTCTTTGCATTAAAAGAATTGGGCTACGAAACCATCATGGTTAATTGTAATCCTGAGACGGTAAGTACGGATTACGATACCTCTGACCGTCTTTATTTCGAACCACTCACTCTGGAAGATGTCCTTGAAATTGTTACACGGGAAAAGCCAGAAGGTGTTATTGTACAATTTGGCGGACAAACTCCTTTAAAGCTGGCTATCCCCCTGGAAAAAGAAGGGATAAAAATTCTTGGAACATCTCCGGAAAATATTGATATTGCGGAAGACCGGGAACGGTTTGCAGCTCTGTTAAACCGGTTACATTTAAGACAACCTGACAACGGATGCGCCCGTTCAGCCAGCGAGGCAAAAGGCATTGCCTCCAGAATAGGTTATCCGGTACTCCTGCGCCCTTCCTATGTACTGGGGGGAAGGGCTATGAGGATTGTTTACGATGAAACTGGGGTAGAGGAATATATTACTCATGCAACACACGTTTCGCCGGAACACCCTGTTTTAATTGACCGGTTTTTAGAAGACGCTGTAGAAGTCGATGTAGATGCGATCTGCGACGGAAACGAAGTGTTCATCGGAGGCATCATGGAACACATAGAGGAAGCGGGCATCCATTCAGGAGATAGCGCCTGCTCGCTTCCGCCATATTCCATCCGTCCCGAGATTATGAATGAATTAAAAAAACAAACCCAAATCATCGCTCTGGCATTGAACGTCATTGGTCTCATCAATATACAATATGCGGTTAAAGATAATGTCGTATATGTTCTGGAGGTCAACCCCCGCGCATCAAGAACCGTACCTTTTGTGAGCAAAGCGATCGGTGTTCCACTGGCAAAGATTGCAACACAGGTGATCATGGGAAAAAAACTCTGCAGTTTAAACTGCTCTGAGAACTCGAGACTAAAACACATTGCCATCAAAGAAGCGGTGTTTCCTTTTATCAAGTTTAAGGGAGTAGATACTATCCTGGGGCCGGAGATGAAATCAACAGGGGAGGTCATGGGAATAGACAAAGACTTTGGCCGTGCCTATGCAAAATCCCAAATGGCTGCAGACAGCAGCCTTCCACTAAAGGGCACTGTTTTCATAAGCGTGAGAGACAGGGACAAAACGCTCATCATTCCCATCGCAAAAAAACTTTCACAAATGGGTTTCGGGCTGGTTGCTACCGGTGGCACTGCGAAAGTGTTTAATGAAAACAATATCCCCGTCACGCCCGTCTTAAAGGTAATTGAAGGACGCCCCAATATTGTCGATCATATCAAAAGCAACGAAATCCAGCTCGTTATCAATACCACAGAAGGCAAAGCCGCCCAGGAGGCCTCTTATTCCATCCGGCGTGCGGCGCTTGTTCACCGCGTCCCTTATTTTACAACACTCGCCGGTGCCACGGCGGCAACAAGGGCAATCGAAGCGCTGAGAGATGGAAACCTCGACGTGAAACCCATGCAGGAGTATTATACATTCAACTCAGTTTGATATTATTTCATGGATAAATCAATCATTTAAAATGCCATGGACTACATCCCAAACACCGAAGGTGACCGGAAAAAAATGCTCCAAGAAATGGGGTTACACTCCATTGAGCCGTTTCTGGCGGACATTCCGAAAACCCTGAGAAATTTTTCATTGAAATTACCACACGGCCTTTCAGAACCACAGGTGTTCAAAGTCCTTAAACATATAAGTAAAAAAAATACGAACATAGAACAATACTCCTCATTTCTAGGTGCAGGCGCCTATGAACATTATATCCCTTCTCTGGTTGATCATCTGGCTTCAAGGAGTGAATTTTATACCTGTTACACACCCTATCAGCCGGAAGTAAGCCAAGGTACCCTTCAAGCAATTTACGAATTCCAAACATTGATGTGCGAACTTACCGAAATGGATGTGGCCAATGCCTCCATGTACGACGGTTCTACTGCATTTGCCGAAGCCGCGCTGTTATCCATACGCTTCAAAGAAAAAAACAAAATTATTTGTTCACGGGCAACCCATCCAGAATACCGGCAAGTACTCAATACCTATTTAAAAGGAATGCATACAGAAATTGTGGAAATAGACGCTTCTGAAGGAATAACCGACATAAATCAATTGGAAAAGGCTATTGACGGCAATACCGCTTCTGTCCTAATTCAGAATCCAAACTTCTTTGGCTGTGTAGAAGATATGGAAACTATTTCGCAGATCGTGCACCGGCACAATTGCCTTTTTGTAGCCTGCGTAAACCCTATTTCTCTCGGTATGCTGAAACCGCCAGGTGAATATAATGCTGATATTGCCGTTGGCGAAGCACAGATTTTAGGAAATGATCTGAATTATGGCGGCCCCTATCTTGGTTTCTTCACCGTAAAGAAGGATTTTTTACGCAAGATTCCCGGGAGGATAGCAGGAGAAACGGTTGATCATCACGGGAACAGATGTTTTGTCCTCACCCTACAAGCCCGAGAGCAGCATATCAGAAGGGAGAAGGCAACCTCTAATATTTGCACTAACCAGGCCCTCCTTGCATTGAGGGCATGCATCTACCTTTGTACCTTGGGGAAAAAAGGCCTGGCAGAACTTACCATGCTGAATATCCAAAAAAGTCATTATGCGTATGAAAAGCTTTGTGCCCTGGATATCTTTGAACCTACATTTAAACAACCATTCTTTCATGAGTTTGCCATGAAATCCAAAGGTATTCTGCCAATACGAAAAATCAATGAATATCTGTTAAGAAAAGGTATTATTGGCGGATTAGAACTCGCTGAATTTTACCCTGAGTTAGCCAATAGTATGCTTTTGTGCGTAACAGAAACGAAGAGCAAAGAATCGATTGACCAATTGATTGCTGAATTGGCCAATCTATAATTTGTTGACATCTGGAATATTGACAGACTATAAAACGCAGTGGATTTCACAAAATGTTTCAAAAAAGAAGCGTAAGAAATAAATTCATTTTATTCACTTCATTACTCACGATTTTACCAGTAGGAATCCTTGCTGGTTTCAAAACAAATTTTTTCCGACAGCGTCTCTCCACGATAGAACAAACAAACACAAACTCCATGAATACCGCCACCAAGAATGAATGGGAGGAAAAAGCGCATAGCCAGGTACGTCTTTCAGCCAGAGAGATTACACGCCCTACGAATGAACTTGACTATTCGGAGACTAACTATCTTCCAAACCTGAACATGGAAGGAAAGGGTTTCCGTTACGTTTCCGCCCGGAACGACAAGGGGCAGGCCTTAGGTGATTCATCAGAAGGGTTCGGGTTACAAAGAAATATCTCTACCGGCGAACCTGCACAATATGCACCCGGTTCAGAAGAATTAACCAGACAAAGACAGAACGATGCTGTTGATGTAGTCGCACCCATCCTCGATGGGTCCAAGGTGCCTGGTGTTGTCACAATTGGCTTTTCTCTCAATGAAACTAAAACAACCCCTGATGCGCTTCATAATGGGAAGACCAACAACCTTATTAAGCAATCCGCAACGATCTTTAAACAACACACCATCCTCTTCTTACCGGCAATTACGATTCCTGTTATAGTCATAGGATGGATCTTCATACGTGGATTAAGTTTACCCATACAGAGGCTGGTGATGGAGATGGAAAAGATAGCCAAAGGAGGTTTTCGACGCAGAGTAGAGATAAATTCTGAAGACGGTGCTGGCAAGATTGGTCAATCTTTTAACGAGATGACCACTGATTTGCAAAGGGTTATCATTTCAAAAGAATATGCAAATGCTATTATAAAAAGTATGGATGTCTCAATTGTGCTCACATCTCCTGACTTCACAATACAGATGGTCAATCGGGCTACCTGCGAACTCTTAGGTTATCTTGAAAAGGATCTCATCGGTAAATCCCTTGCGGTATTGTTTTCTGATGAAGACGTATTCATCATGTCGCTGTTGGATTTGATTAAAAACAACCTCGTCCATAAAATTGAAAAGACTTTTTTATCAAAAGATGGAAGAAAAATACCGGTTCTTTTTTCTGGCACCGAAATTCGACAAAATAACGATGATCTTCTGGGTATTGTATGTGTGGCACACGATATTACCGAGCGTAAACAAATAGAGGCGGAATTGAAGAGAGCGGTGGCACAAAGGGACATGAACATCAAAGACCTGGGATATCTTATGTATTTTTCCACCCTTATGAACGAAGAGGTACGGGAGGAAATATTAATTCATCATATGGCAAATGCCTTACAGGTGCACTTTCAACCGGAACTCCTGGCCGTACTCACCATAGATAAAACAAAGAATGTGTTTGATGCAGCACTCATAACGCCGCCGATGCCTCTCAATAAACTCATCAGAGATGAAGTGATTGTTGACCCATCACTATGCCAGGTAATAAGAACTGGCCGTGAAATTATTATAGACAATAATGCAAAAGATATCCTCTGTGAATGTACTATCTACAAAATTGAAGAAGGAGGATTTGCTTGCCTTCCTTTGATAACTGGCGGTACAATCTCCGGAATGGTCGTCATAGGAAAAAAGGATAAGGAATACTGGTATAACGAAGATGTTCGCAAGCTGATCTTGGTATATGTAGGGTTGACAGCGTCCGCTCTCCAACGAGTCAGATTAATCGATTTAACCAGACGTGCAGCCATAACAGATTCACTCACGGGAGCATATAACAGGCGGTTTTTTGATGAGATGCTGAAGAAGCAAATTGCATTGGCAAAAAGACGCAGCGAATCACTTGGGCTTGTCATTGCTGACCTGGATCATTTCAAAAATATAAATGACACCTACGGACATATGACAGGAGACCGGGCATTACAGCAAATCGCTTCCATGATGAAAAATTCTATCCGATCATCAGATGTTCTGGCGCGGTATGGCGGAGAGGAATTTATTATTATCATGCCTTCTATAGACATAACGAACACCCTTAAGAAGGCAGAGAGTCTTCGCCAACAAGTGGAATCATTTCAATTTCAAATCGACCCTGTTGGGCGGTCTCCTCAAATAACAATAAGTATTGGAGTGGCTTCCTTTCCGGATCATGGTATCGATTACGATTCCCTGATATCGGCTGCTGATCTTGCCCTTTATAAGGCAAAGAAGAACGGAAGGAACAGGGTCGAAACCGTATAAATATTTCGTTACAAATATCTAGCTTTTTTAAAAGAGAAAACCATGCACCAGAATGAACCACTCATCTTTGAAAAATCGTCACCTGGCAGACGCTGCTTCGTCCCTCCCGCTTGTGATATACCAGAAAAACCCGTGACCAACTTTATTCCCCTAAAGATGTTACGGAAACAGGAGTTAAAATTACCGGAGGTTTCAGAGATCGACGTTGTCCGTCATTTTACAAGACTCTCCCAAAAGAACTTCTGTGTGGATACTAATTTTTACCCCCTGGGTTCATGTACCATGAAATACAATCCCAAAATCAACGAAGACACCGCACGTCTGGAAGGTTTCACAAAACTACATCCCTATCAGCCTATCGAACAATGTCAGGGCATCATGGAACTCCTATACAATCTCGAGCAAATTCTTATAGACATTTCCGGGATGAATGCCTTTACGTTACAACCTGCAGCGGGTGCGCATGGCGAATTAACAGGGATGCTGATAATTCGAGCCTATATGGAGAAACACGGTGAAAAGAGACACAAGATTATTATTCCTGATTCTGCACATGGTACCAATCCTGCCTCTGCTTCCCTTTGTAGTTATGAGGTCGAATCTATTCAGTCAAATACAGACGGTCTTATCGACTTAAAAAAACTAAAGGCCGTCTTTACACGAGATACTGCTGCACTTATGATCACCAACCCCAATACCCTTGGATTGTTTGAAAAAGATATTCTGGAAATATGCAAGATAGTTCACGATGCTGGTGGACTTGTTTATTGTGACGGGGCTAATATGAATGCCCTCTTGGGCATTGCAAGACCAGGAGATATGGGCATAGACATTTTACATTTGAATTTGCACAAGACCTTTTCAACTCCCCACGGTGGAGGAGGCCCCGGCGCAGGTCCTGTTGGTGTTACTGAAAAGCTAAAACCATTTTTGCCGGTTCCAAGAATTGAAATAGCAAAGAAATCAGTAACAGAGTGCATTCATGACATGAAAAAAAATACTTCCATGCCTGAATTATTACCAAATGATTATGTCTTAAATTATGCTTATCCTGATTCCATAGGAAGAGTAAGGGCATTTTACGGCCATATAGGCATAATGATCCGCGCGTATACCTATCTGCTGTCCCTTGGCAAAGAAGGTGTTTGTAAGGTGGGAGAATATTCCATCTTAAACGCTAACTATCTGCAACATAAACTTAAAAAATATTTTGAAATTCCCTATGGAAAAACCTGTATGCACGAATTTGTCATTTCTGCAAAAAAACAAAAGCAAAAAGGTGTCTCCGCGTTGAATATTGCCAAGAGACTACTGGATTACGGTTTCCATGCCCCCACGGTTTATTTTCCACTCATCGTAGAGGAAGCTTTAATGATCGAACCTACGGAGACTGAATCGATGGAGACACTCCATGCCTTTGCTGATGCAATGATTCAGATAGCCATAGACATAGAACAACGACGAGAGGTAGTGTGCAACGCCCCACAAACAGCTCCCATTGGCCGTCCTGATGAAGTGAAGGCAGCACGGGAGCCGAAATTGAAGTGGTAGGACTTTCAAAGATAATTCTGACATCTTTACAAGGATATGAACAAAATTCACTCTGTCTGGGTGTGAAACCCTGACAGAGTTGAAATATGAATTTCGTGATTCAGATATAATTGCCGGAAGCATTACCGTGACAGAAGATACGGATAGTCACTTAGTGCATGACGTGAAAGCCAATGAATACAAGATTTTCATAGCTTTTTATTTTTTTCCTTGCAGTGAACATACATTATATAATCAACATTTTCTCATTTTTCTGTGACAAGATAGTTGCTATGATACCTTTTTGAGATTTCGTTGCGCTTCCTGATAATTCACATCTATAGATAATGCCTTTTCAAAACACATTCTTGCATCGATGTGCTTATTGTTCTTGAAATACAATACCCCCAAATTATTATATACCGTGGCATCCTTGCTGTTTAATTCAACTGCCTTTTTAAGTGTAGAAATGGCATCCTCCGTTTGATTCATACCCGCATACATCAGTGCAATGCTGTAATAAACAGAAAAAACATTTGGGTTGGCTTTCAATGCCTCTTTGTATGCATCCATAGCTTCGGATGTTTTTTTCTTCATTTCAAATGCACACCCAATTCCATATAAAGCAAATTCATCAATGGGGTTCGTAGTCAGTATTTTCGAATATAATGCAATAGCCCCATCTGTATTTCCCGAGTTTAATGCCTCTTGCCCTTGCACCAGCAGGGAAGCGTTCAGATCAACTAAACTCTTATGTAACTCAAGCAACTCATCATAATCAACATCAGGCCACTTTTCTCTGAACCGGGACCCATTAACCGAAATACTATCCTGGTAATCGATTTGATTCTCAAGAAATGTCTTACTTCTGTAATGATGAATAAATACACTCTCATCCACCATAATAGCAAAACCTTTCTTTCTTACCTTAAGACATAAGTCATCGTCTTCATAATTTCCTGTGCCAAAGGATTCATCTAAACCTCCCACCTCCTCGTAAAGCGATTTTTTCATCAGAATCGCAAAACCGGCAATGCGGTATCGAGGAGTCAGCCGCCCGTTGTATGCCTTTCTTATCTTTTGAGCAAAACAATGAAATCCGTTTTCGTCAGTATAGGGAATATCCTTTACCATTTGTCTACCGCTAATAGAATTGGTTATTGGTCCTACCATGCCAATTTTTTCGCTCCTTTCGAGACTATCCACAAGATTATCCAGCCAGCCGTCAGCAACCAGGACGTCATTATTAAGCAGCATAACGTAATCTCCGATTGCCACAGATACTCCCTGATTATTGCCGGCGGAAAAGCCATTGTTTTCATGATTTTCAATGAGTTTGTAATTCGTATGTTCTCTAACCTGGTTACGGAGGTATTCGACGGTACCATCCGTTGAGGCGTTGTCTACGAAGATGATCTCGTGTGGGTAGTTAGTGTATTGCTGGATTGAACTAACGCACTGTTGAGTATATTTTAAGGCATTATAAGTAAGAATGATTATAGAGACAAGACTTCGAGGTTTACAAGCCAACGACCCGGCAGAAATCGTATTGGATATGTAATAACGCTGTATTTTATTATTTTCAGTAATTATCGTTGAGCCGTCTTCCCTGATAATAATATCCGGCTTAATCTTACCAATCCACTTGCTATGCAATCGTTGAATATTTTCTGAGACTTTTGAAAAACGCTCCGGACCGCTTTTTGATTCATGATGAGTTACAACACTCTCAGGTTGGTAAACAAGTTTCCACCCCTTCTCCTGAAGTTTAAAGCACAAATCGACGTCTTCGTATCCATTCCAATAGTTTTCATCAAATCCACCGGTTTGAGTGAATGCAGATTTACGCATTAATAAGCAAGCGCCAGTTAAGGCCTGATACTGACGTAATTGGTTCGCTTCTGCTGCATCTCCTGGTTCTCCGTAACAAATATGCCTGGCAACCAGCGGGTCTGGTAATTTTTGATCATCGATAATTACTACCCCTGCATGCTGAATGGTTCCGTCTGGAAACAAGAGTTTCGCCCCCACTGCCCCTACGGAACCATCTTGGGTAAGAATATTCAGAATCGGTTCCAGCCAGCCTTTTCGTGGTTCCGTATCGTTGTTTAAAAAGAGGAGATAATCGGTGGAAGCCATCTGCGCCCCCTGATTGCAAGCCCTGGAAAATCCCAGATTCTTATTATTAACGATAATTTTAATATCACCTTCTAAGCTCTTCAGATATTCTCCGGTACCATCCGTTGATGCGTTATCAATAATGATGACCTCGTATAATTCTCCCGGTGTATTTTTTATTATTGCCTCAAGGCATTTTTGTGTGAATTCAACTTTGTTGAAGACAGGAATAATGATAGAAACCTTTTGAAGCTGTTTAATCCATGCAGTTTGTAAAAGCAAAACGCGCTGCTTACCTTTTGAATACATTCCGTATCTTTCATAAATAATATTTAGTGTTCTCAGAAAATCAGCCCGCTTCTCCCCCGACATGCAGGTACTGTCGGCTCTCCATGTAAACTCAGCAGTGATCTTCGGTATATGGACAAAATGATATTTTCTGGACATGCGAATCCATAAATCCCAGTCTTCATGGGTGGTAAGTGATTCATCAAAAAAGCCCACTTCGTCCAAACATGATTTTTTATGCATAATACAGAGAACTGGAAAGAGGTTTTGTGCCAAAATAAGGTCGGAATCGAAATCAAAGGAATAAGGGACATCTTTTTGCTTTACGATATATCTTCCATTCTCCTTTTCCTGACACACACGGAACGCATCGGTATAGGCTACTTTATCTTCATGTGTTTCCAGATATGTTACAAGGGTTTCTATATGATCCTGATAAAATCTGTCGTCGTCATCGAGATAGGCAATATACTCACCCGAGGCATGCCTGATAGCAGTATTTCTTGCTGCCGCAAGCCCTTTATTCTCGGGGTGAACAAGATATTGAATACTCAACCGGTCATGAAACAGATCGACAACCGCAGACACATCCTCTCCTGCATCATTCACCACAACAACTTCGATATGTTTATACGTCTGTGAAGCAATGCTTTCCAGGGTAACTTTCAGGGTATCCGGCCTGTTAAAAGTTGGAACAATGACAGAAACAAGAGGGTTGTTTTTTAAGGGAATCGTATAATCCTGAGATAATATTTTTTTAGCCTCTAAAAGGGATTTTGAATCGTAAAGGTTTGGGTGATTGAGAACAATTTGAGCCATTAACTCCTGATGGTGTTCAAGGGCCTTTGTATACATACTCCTCTCTTTCACCCGGTAGAGAAACAAGGGTTCAGGAATTCTCTTTCCATAATGTCCTTTTTTTCCGCAGGATATCCAGAAATCCCAGTCCTCGTAACCCCAGGTCATGTTGAGATTATATCCTCCTGCAGACTCCCAGGCTTTTCGTCTATACAGTGAACAATAGTTAAGATGATTTTGAAAACGCAATCGATTAAAATCATACTCATCTGCACAAATAATCTGATTCGCACTGCCAAATTGTTTTACATCAGTATAGGCAATTGCAATCTCTGACTGGGCTTCCAAGAGCGCAACCGTCTTCTTTAACATTTCAGAATGTACTAAATCATCAGCATCGAGCGGAAGAATGAATTTTCCCTTAGAAACTTTGATTCCCGCGTTCCGTGCGCATGACAGACCCTGGTTAACCTGATTAATAAGCTGGATTTGATTGTCTGAATATTTTTTAATTAACGATTTGGCAACTTGTGTTGTATTGTCGGTGCTGCCATCATTAACAATAATGCACTCCCAGTTTTTATAGTTTTGATTAACCACGCTTTCAACTGCTTCTGGCAAGAAGTTCGCCTGGTTGTAACAAGGAATTATTACCGAGACTAGTGGCTCGGAAGTTTGAATCGTTCGTGTCTGCTCCGCATCATTATTTTGATTCAAAATACTTTTTCCAGCTATGTTTGTGTTAATCTGCTTTAAATTCATATAATTAAATATCGTTTCAAAACGATGTTGCCAGGTATGTTCCGTTATGGTTCGTTTATATCCATTTGTAGCAATTTCATTTCTTTCATCTTCATTTTTCAGGTAATATTTAGCCTTTTCTATTAATTCATCCACTGAATTGAAAATCACTATCTCTTTTTTTTCTTCATAGTAATCCTTAAGATTATCCGCATTGCTGGACAATTGAAAACTTCTTGTTCCCGGGATCTCAAAATTCCTTCCTTTAATCTGCTGTCCGATTAACGTTGATGAATTTGATAAATTAAGATTAATTTTACTCCGCGAAAATATCCTCACCATTTGATGAAAAGGGATGCGTGGCCGGTTTTCCCATCCAAAACCGAAGACCTCTAGCTTGTATCCGTTTTGTAGTAATTTTGACAAGACTTCTACACGATTACCATGAGGTTGTCCTACAAAACTCATCTCTATATCTTTTGGGATATCATAAGGAATATACAATTCATGGTTGCATGCCCATTGAGTCTTTAAGACTTTATGAGATATGCCCATATTTTTATATTTTGGAATGGCGTCATTCGCCGTTGTACAAATAAGATCAAAATGTGGAGCAACTACGGAGCTATATTTTTCAAACCTCCAGTGATCGTCACAAAACCAATGAACGGTTGCCGTACCCAATGACGATATTTGTTTGAATACTTCATAGCATGGATCACGATTAAAATCGAATAACACGGCAAACAGACACGTTGGCCTTTCTCTCTTTGCCAATTCATATAAATTTTGCGTCATTAAATCTAAACCAAGGTTCAATCCCTGCTCCATAAAATCGAAGTGAACAAAATCCCAATTGTGTTTTTCGGAATAGCTTTTCAGTGGATGATAAAAATTACGATGCTCAAACGAAAAGCCTCTTGCTTTATCACCGTAATCATACCTCATTCCAACATACAACAATTTCTGCTTCATGGTCTATTTTGATAATTGCTGATATACATCATTTAGAGTAGGGTTATTACCGTCTAATTCCAGCGCGTCTTCTATATATTTTCTTGCTTCAGATACTTCACCATTTTTTAAAAGAATTTCAGCGGCATGAAGGTAGTGAGTACTGTCAGCGTAGTTAGCTTCGATTTGTCTTTGAATATCTAGTAATTTGCGTTTCCATAAGTTGTCTGATATATCGTTTTCTTGTGTGCCTGTCTTCCCATGATACAGCTGCAAATAAAGATTTTCGTACTTATCTATTATAGATTCCCAGGTAAATTTTTCCTTCCATTCTTGCCATCCTTCCTTGACAAGTTGTTTTCGAAGACATTCGTCATTCAATATTTTGTTGGCATTAACAGCCATTTCATCAGGCTTACAAACGATTCCACCTTTCCATTCACGTACATTCCCACAATCTGTAGAGACAAAGGGCGTCTTCGATGCCTTAGCCTCAATAATCACCAATGGTGATGCTTCCCGGTATGAACCAAATAAAAATATATCCGCCTCGTGAAAGGCTGCAATGGTATCTTCGCGCGGAACATCAACGTAAAATTGGATATTCATGCCCTGTGATTGTGCTTTAAGGTTACTTATTTGGTCGCCTTCTTTACCAATAAAAACCATTGTAAAATCGTTGCGATTCATATGCCGGACACACTCGATAACTCTATCGTGTCCTTTTTCGGCATAATAATTTGCAACACATAATCCGTAAAATGGAGTATTTACCTGGTATTTTTCACGGAATTTTACCAGAGGTGGTTTCGTGAATTCTTCTTCATCAACACCGTTAGGAATGACGAGACTATTTACAAACCCATGATTCCTTGCATATTCATAATCCTGATAGCATGACGAGTGATAGATTGACGCATCATATTGAGGAATGATTGCTGGAATCACACGATTAAAGTAATCTGCAAATTGTGGCCAGCGAATGGTACGGCTATTTGAAAGTGCTGAATAACCACACGGCGCAATGATATTAACCTTACGTTTCCTTACTGATTGCACTGCTTCAAAAGCCAGATCGGTTGCCCACTGCTGGGCAGCATAGTTCATCATAATATCTGACGGATGGTTTCTCAAATAATTCTTATATCGGTCGACATCATTACCCCATATACCATTTCCAAAAGATCCGTTCACTGAAAATTCTTCAATATGAACGCCATTCAGTTCACGAGTATTGCGATAATCCAGTTTTGCAGTAGCAACGGTAACACGATATCCGCGGCTTACAAGTCGTTCTGATATTTGCTGAACCACGGTTTGAGCGCCACCCGTATGAGGATAATAAAACTCAACGGTGTGAAGGATCGAGGGTTTCTTATGCGGACGACTCACAAGAACCTGAGGTAGCGATTGTTTCGTATTTTTCTGTTTCTCTGTTATGTAATATTGTTGGATCTTTTTAGCAAGCATTTTCTGCGTCTTCATCCGTGTATTTCCAATGCTTTCCGGATGCAACCGAATCCTGTGCAGGACTTCCGGAACATTTGATAATTCAAATCCAGCAATTAATGCACGTGCAAAAAAATCATAATCATCAACACTGCGATATTCTTCACGATAGCCACCAATTTTATGAAATACCTCACGACGAATCAGCGCAGCACTGTTGATCATTGAATTTACGTCACCGAAAGTTTCACGAATCCGCCAGGACTGCCATTCTATCGGAGGTTGACCTCTTGTATTACCTGTATCATCAAAATATTCGGCAAAGCAGCCCACAATCGCTATTTCCGGATGAGTTTCAAGACATTCAACCAATTTTTCCAGTTTTATTGGTAATGAGATGTCGTCGCTATCATGATTAAGCAAATATTTTGAATTGGGATTTGCGTGCTTTATTGCCTCATTTCTGGTTTTAACCTCACCGTTGTGCATTAATGCCAGGACTCTGATTCTCTTATCACGCCTTGAATAAGTATTTGCAATTTCAAGTGATTTATCGGTAGAGCCATCATCAGCAATAACGATCTCAAAATCACGAAAGGTTTGTGCAAGAATTGAATCCAGGGTTTCGGTAAGGTATTTTGCACCGTTATATACCGGCATAAAAATGGATACTTTTGGCGCTGTGTCGTCGTTCGCTTTTATTAATACTTTATCTAACTTAGAACACATTACCTGCCATAGTCTTTCCTCACTTCCAGACTCATCAATCATACTATTGCGTAACAAATTCTTTGCCTTCTGTTGCAATTCCGAAAAATCAACGACTCGTTTCTTTTTAGCCTGAACTATAATGTTCCTTGTCATCTGCCATTGGGTAAAATTATACTCGATGTCATCAAACCCTAATTTGTCCAAGACCTGTTGAAATTTATCTTTGTACCAGCCATCCTTGTGTACCGCCCATTCCGCTTCATGGGATCCAAAGATGTGTCGTATAACTTCTTGCTTCTGTTTGGACGAACATTGTGGTGATTCCAGGAGTGCTATGCTTAACTCGAAATCAGGCGCTTCAATGAAAAGGCTTCCACCTATTTTCAACCACTGATTCCAATTACAGAGTAACGCCAGCGCCGTCGGACGGTCAAAATGTTCAAACACATGATGCAAACGAATTTCTTCAACTGATTGATTCGGAAAGCATAAGGTAGTAATCTCGGAGTACACCTCTGCACCCGATTGTATCTGCACCGTATGCTCAAATGCCGGATAATCGATATTTATGTATCCTTTCAGGTTTCGTTCACCACACCCAAGATGTAGCCGTACCGGCTGCCCGTCAGCCAAAACACCTTCCTGTCGCAACTGATCAAGGGTATTTGAACCAGGACCGAGCGTTATCCGTCGCCTTGCTTTCACCCTATTAGAGGACATGTCTGTATTCGCGAGATTTAATACATCTGAATTGCTTTCTTCCAGGTACATGCGTCTCGGTTCCGGAATCTTTGTAGAAACGAAATGTTTCCATTTATCTTGATACAATTTAATATCCCGCTCACTATCATTCATGTTTGATTTCTTCTGCGTATCGAGAACATTATTATGAATGACCAGGCTCTGTGGTAATGGAATGAGCATTTTACCCTTTTCATAGAGCTTGAGGCATATATCACCATCAGCGCAATAGAATCTGTAATCTTCATCCAGACCACAAACACCTCTCATATCTTCTAATCTCAATAATCCATAGTTCATGAGCAATTTTTGCCCATAGGTGAAATCAATACCATATTTTTCCCAACCGGGTTCAGCATTTATATTTTTATAAAAAAATATTCCCCCAGCTACTTCTGCATTTTGCCTGTTCAAATGCTCAACTGCTTTAGAAATGCAATCCTCGTTGAAGGTAATATCATCACTTGCATACATACTCCATACGCCATTAGCCATGGAAAATCCGAAATTATAGAGTTGTGGCCACGAATGCCTTCCTTTGCCTAAATATACCGCCTCATTGTAAATTTGCTTGATGTTATGCTTTCGTAAGATTTCCATAGTGTGGTCTGATGAGTTGCCTTCAATAACGATTATCTCGTAATTTACGTCACGGGCTGCCTTTGCCAGGCTAGTCAGCATCTCATCAAGAAGCCTGGCCCGATTTTTTGTGGCAATAACAATACTAACGTCAATTGTGCCTGTTGTTTCTATTGTTTTAGAAACTGATGAAGTGCCTGACAGTTGAAGCTGATCGAGATATTTAAGGTTTTCTTTTGCTGTTTCATTTGTGTTATCAATACTCAGCACCTTTTCTAAAAAGTATCTGGCTGAGTTAAGATTATTTTCAAGAATGCTGATTACCGCAAGACTGTTGAATGCATCACACTGTTTATCATCAATCTTTAATATATTTTCCAGTAATTCACGGGCTTGCGCATACTCTCCCAATTGGATTAAATTCTCAGCTTCTGAAATTGATTTAGAATGAGTAACTCGGTCGCCAAGGTATTTAACATTTTGATGTGCAACCTCGTTCTGTGGGTCAATATGCAGAACCTTTGCCAGAATTTCCTCCGCAGATCTCCAATTTTCTTGCATAATTTCTGTAACGGCAAGATTATTCAAGGCTTTTATATTGTTCGGTGATTGACTAAGAATCTTTGACAGAAGTTCTTTCGCCTCTTGTGTTTTTCCATTTATTAATGCTTGTTTCGCCTGATGATTTGAAATATCTACAGACTGTTGCAAATATCTGACTGGCATATCATGCGATGTTTCCTTACAGAATGGAATATCACTAACCATAGCGGTTTCAACGGAGTCGGCATCTATAAAATTGCTAAACAACCGCCACTTTGGTTGATCTATTTGTGGATTCCACAATGTACCGTTCTGAACAAACACCCGTGACTTTTTTGATCTGTTCATGAGAGTTTGTTGTACAGCTTTTGTCATAACTTCTGGATTTACACCCTTGATACAATATTCGGTCTGATATTTACATCTCCAATTACAGCCGTAACATTCCAGTGGGAGACATACGATTGATGTTAGTGGTGAATATGGCATGAAACGTCCAAAGTGTCCGCCTCCTAGCAATATAACATTTTTTATACCAACGGCGCACGAAATATGAGCTGTTCCGGTTTCTGCACCAACTGCAAGAATACAACGTTTTAGCAAAGCCGCTGTCTGCCGGAGTGTAGTTTTTCCACTCAGATTTATTGTTCTGGAACCAATATCGTAGAGATTCTGCTGGTTGATTGTATGATCTCTATCCGTACCAAAGGCAAGGACAGTGAATTGGTTTTCTTTACAAATTTGCGACAGGGTTTTTCCGTAATGTTGATAGAGACGTTCATCGCATTGTGCCCCAGCAAAAATCGCAATTGTTTTTTCTGGCTGCAGGTCATGGTCACTAAAATAGCTATCAGCAAATTGCTCATCTGCCGATGTTAACCAGACAGTCGGCTGTAAAGTTGGCACTTCAATTCCAATACCTTTTAAAAAATCCTTATGTCGATCAAGTTCAAGCTTAGATTCTTGGTTATCGGGTAATATATGTGTATAAAACTTATTGTGTTCATCCCTGAGTTCACCTGAAATATTGCATAGATTGCCGTTAAATGCGAGTCTCTCTTTGGCTCCGCTACCTAATGTAAACACATCTGTTAACGGTTCTCGGGAATATACAGAGTTCAAGGCATGGTCTGCGTTTACTGACTTTAACTTTCGTAAAATATCGGCTCTGTATTGCTCATTTTCATATGCCAACGACTTGTTGTAACGAATGACATCAAACACAAACGGACACGACTCGTAAAGTTCCGCTATGTGTTCCTGACAGACGACAGTAATATTTGCATTACTATATTTCTCGTGAATATAAGGCAGCATTGATGAGGCAAGTACATTGTCGCCAATTGAATCAGTGCGAATCCAGAGCACATTTTGTACTTCGGTTGTGGCTGTATTATGTTTTTTAAAGTGCCATTGTCCACCAATACTCCGTTGAGCAATAGGGTGAATGTTTTGCGATTGGGCAGTATTAACCTGGGCGGAGTCTTTTACCCAGGTAAAGTAATTATTCAGTGCCACCGGGAAACTAGATTCTCGCTGAAGCTCCTTCCATTGCTCTACCGCGTTTCTATAACCGTAATAAACCTCTTTGAAACGAAGTTGTTTCTCAAGCGTGTAGGCATAATGCTGAAAAATTATATTTTGCGCTTCAGTTTCTTTATGCATGAATGGGTTCATTGTTGCCACGTCTATCAATTGGTCATCCTGTGTCTGTTGACAAAGACGGGGTGGTTCATGTGAACTCCAGCGAAAGCCTGGTTGAACTTTCCATGTACGAATCCATTCATAACTTGTGTTGTTTCCGTATGTATCACGGGTTGTTACCACAAGGTTTTCCCCGACAAAATAGCGGCATAAATAATAAGCAGCTGTTTTATCCGGATGCTGCATAAACATAGAATGCACAGTACAAATCTGCTCCACGGTCCATAGTTCATCGGCATCTACTTGCCAAAGCAGGCATTCCTGATGAATATTTGCAAGGGGTGCGTTAACCATCTCTAGCTTGCCGTCCCAAAAGACGCCGTGTGGTTTGCGGTAGATCGTTATATTTTCTGGATATTGTTCCTTGATATCGTCAAGATATTCGGTAGTACCGTCATTGCTTAGACCGTTTTGGTGTATCTCGTCTGTGATGCGTCCGCCAAATTGTAAGCTCCACGCAGTGTCGTGCTTCAAGTCTGCCACACCTTCTACGATATGCCAATGCCATTTAAACGGCAATTGTCTTAAGACCTCGATATGATGGCGAATGAATGGTTCGCCATTCAGCACAATGGTAAAAAAATTGATTGACATATTTGATGAATTGTTGTGCTCCGATTCTACGTGATTCACCGGGAAAGCAATGTAGTTTTCATAAAAAGAATTTGAATCTGTTACTTTATCACCGATAGTACCATCCTTGGAAATGGTATGGCATTCATAACCGTTGGCAATAAGCAGATCAAACACGTATTGTGCCTTAGTGCTTAGCCCCTCCAGCATCTTTTGAGAAATTTCAAACTGTAAATAGCGTATCGCCCTATTTTTGAGGAGTTCCAGAGATCCCTCAAGCGCAAACACCTCCGCTCCTTCGACATCTAATTTTAAATAGTCAATCCTGCTGATGTGGTTATCTTTACAAAATGAGTCTAGGGTAATGGCTTCGACTTCAACAGATTTTATGATAGGAACAAATTCTTTCTCGTTCTTCGGATCTAACTTCCGTGGTTTGCCCAAACTATTCCACGAACAATACAGGTCGGGAAATTCATTCAATATAACTTTCATGTTTTTTGAATAGACGGCCTTTAGGAAAAGGTTCACGTTAGAGCACCCGCTCTTATTCAATACTGAAGAAATTATATTGAAAGTATTTTGTGATGGTTCAAACGCGTAAACCTTCCCTTTTTCCCCAACGAGAAGACTAAATAATTTCGTGTATTTACCCATATTTGCACCGACATCAAAAACTGTCATCCCTTTTTTTACTATATTTCTGACGAGTATTTGTTCGCTTAGCTCAGAATCAAACTGATAATCATCATTGGAATTATCTTTCGAATTGAGTTGCTTCGAAGCAGCACAACTCAACAAATCGTTAGTCTTGCTATCTATTCCAATGGAATTGTCTCCCTTGATACCATTGATACCAAAGGCTTTTGAAAGGATTAAAGTATATTGCTGGAGGACCGATTTCTTAAACTCATCCGCATCCTGAGCAATTTTGTGCAGACTAATCTCTGAAATCGCATCTAATGCTTGATAGAATTTATCTATATTATTTACCCAGACTGAGTGCGGAAATCCTTCCAGTGTATGAGTATGTCTATCAGTATCATTGATAATAACCCCTGGAATCCCATGCCCGTTGGCAAAAAGGCTTGAATGAAGCCTTGTTGTTACAACAAGGTCATATCTTGGATAGATTTCGAATAAATCTTGATAAAATGAAGAGAAAATAACGGGGATATCATAGCCTTTTAGCAAGTCGAGAAAATGAAAATACTCCGTTTTGTGATGGGCAATAACTTCAACCACATACTTCCGAGACAATTCACGAAGAATGCTTAGCGCCAGTTCGTGCATTGACTTGTCACAGCACTGATTTGTTATACCGATTTCGTGAGGAAGTTGAATTGAAAAAGCGATCTTTTCAATTGTTCTATCAGGAGGAACAATTTTTACCTTATCAACAGACAAGATAGAGGGACAGTTTATATGATAATACGGAAGATTTAAGTTCGAAATAAATTTAGGTGTTTTTTTTGTCCTTCCAATGATTACCTTTGCATTCTTAAAGATTGTAGCTTCTGGCTCTTCATTGATATATTTTTCCACGTAATCATTTTCATAACCACCACCTATCAGGTATACACGGTCTTGAAGACTGTTAGCAATGACCCAGTTATATAAGTCTTTAATTTCTAATCCCGCAGATAACCCAACCACAACCACGGCATCAATAGAATGACAACATTTCCCGATATCCCCCTTTGCTACAGTGTTACTAATGCCGCTGAATTTACTCAACGGGAAATAATCGGCATTGAAATTATAGAATAACAAGTTAATGATAGATTCACCAAAAAGCCTTTTTAGAATGTTTATTGTGCCGTCTCGTACAAAATCGTCTCCGGGGTTCCAAAAGTTTGTTCCAGAAATTACCATATTCTTTGTTATTCTTTTCATATCTGTCTAGTTCCAGTACAGAACACCCACGATATTTCTCTATCTAATTTATTAGTAAAATATTTCTTATGTCCCGGTTCGTGTCTATTGCACGCATCAAAAGTATTAGCTTTTTATTTGGTTGAAATACTGAATAATAAAAATATGAAAAACTACAAACATTAATGAGGGCATCATAACGCAGCAAAGTCGCAACCAGATACCTACTATCAAAGGCGGCGATGAGGGCTGTAAATCTTCCAAAAAAGAAAGATTTTACACGGTAACACAATAATGACTAATAAGAATGCGCAGGGTGGCGCACAACGGAGTAAGGAATTAAGTAAAATAGATAGCTGCCGGAAATGGAAAGTTTGTTCTTAAATACTTCATTCACATTGCCAGTTATCATACTGAAAAGAAGGAGTCGCGCATTTACTACATCATAAAAAACATGAAATACTTTTATGAGTTGTTTTTTCCCGGACATAACATGTTTGATGGTGGGCAATAAACCAGAAATATTTTGTTGTGTTTTAAAACTACTTTATACAAATTTATATTGTAACGATACTGAGAAATGCTTATTAATGTTTGTAAAAATACAATGTAACATAGAAATATCTTTAAGATTAGATAGGTTTACTTTGGAAAAAATATAATTGCAGCTATGGTTGTAAGTGAGCCGTTTGTGAAAATGCTTCAGCCGTCATATAGGTTTTATTCTTCTCGTTATGATCGTAAACCGTTTGATGATTTTTGAATTCATGATGTCACTTCGGGAACCGGGGATTTGAAAGACCATAATCTAATCAATAACCAGACTAATCCGTTTATGTAATGGTTGCGGCAACTCAGCCAATGCCTTTTTTATGTCCTGTTGTTGGGGTTGTATGGCTAACGATTTTTCCCATATGGTACGCGCTTTATTTGGGTTTTTTACTGCGTTGTAACAATGCCCTAGTAGATTATAGAGCGAAACGATTTTTTCATTGTCTATCCCGTTATTTTCATTCCATAATGCATTAATCGTATCGGATGCTTCTTTGGTTTTGAGGTATTCTTCCAGAGTATAAATGGCGTTCTCATATTTTTTTTGTCTGTAATAAATATTTCCAAGATTGTAAAACGCTTCTGTGTAGAAGCAATCGAGTTTTACAGCCATTGAAAAAAAGGTTTCGGCCTGTTTATCCATGCCTGATTCCACACAACATTCTCCAATTAGATTGTAAGCTTCCGTATTATTTTTATCTTTGAGCAACGTTTTTCTCAGATAATCCATTGCTCTGGTATATTTCTTTTGCAGTTTATAAATAATTCCAAGAAGAAGATTTGCTTCAGGAAGAGATGGATCATTCATGTGTGTATACAGAAGTATATTTTTTGCCTTTGAGTAGTCGCCATTTTTAATCAAGAGTTTACAAAGTTTCATTGCCGTTGATACGTGTTCCGGTTTCAACCGATAAGCCTCAGACAAGAAAGCCTCGGCCTCTTTTTCCATATTACTCTGGATACAGCATACACCCATGAGATAATAAGTTTCATAATCGTCGGGATTCACCAGAACAACTTCTTTCAGATAGGAAAGCGCTGTGGTATATTCCTTACGATCCATATGCAGGTAAGCAAGATTATAATGAGCTTCTGTCAATGAAAAATCAATCTGCAATGCCTTTTTAAAATTATTAATCGCCTCTTGATATTTTTTATTTCTGGTATAATAGACCCCCAAATGATTGTACCCTTGTGCATAATTAGGGTTCATTTCGACTGCAGACTTTAAGTAGGGATACGCCGCATTCCAGTCACCTTTTTCTATGGCGTTATTTGCAAGATTGATGTTGTATTCAAAATTTTCGTGATTGTTTATGGTATTCTGGTTACTGGTAACTGTATTGAACAACGCATCTTTTTTAATATTTATCATGGTTATTTTCCTTCTTTATCGAATTTTCACATGAAGAAGCTGTATCTTTCCAAATCGTATTTGACCTTATATCATTTTTTTTAAAATTCTGAGCAACTTCTGCGAGTGCGCGTTTAGATACCTTTGCAGCCTTTATGTTTTCTTGCTGAATCTTTTCAAAAATCTCTTCTCTGTGGACTTTAACATGCTTTGGCGCAACAATTCCCACTTTAACTTGTTTACCCTGACAGTCCACAATGGTAATTTTTACTTCATCACCGATGGTAATGCTTTCACCCAACTTCCGTGTTAATACCAACAAGGCATTTCCCTTTCTGAAAATGATATCCTATGCTCGTAGGAGCGGATGATGCAAACTGTAGTAGTCTTCAGTCAAAACACATTGCTTTCCCTTTTTATTTTTCATGTTAACAAATATGGGGCCTTTGAGATTTATGGTAACATCAGTGGGACTATTGCCCAGGGTTACCATACAAAATATTTCTAAATCCTCCTTATCATTGCTCGCTAGCGGCGCCAAATCAAATAAGGATTTCATCGGATTATAATCAGTAAAGAAAGGCATTGGGTTAAGAATTGGAAAAGCAATAAGAGGGTCTTCTACAGACACCAACCATTCAAAAGGAAGACACTCTTCAATATTAACTATGACAAATTGCCTCAAGTCTTCAAATCCTAATACACCATTATCAAAGGCTATTATATTCTTTTTTTTAATATGCAAATTACCAAACTTTTCGGTAGATAAATTGACAATGCTATCATTCTCGTTCAGTTTTTCTTTCATTTTTAGCATTTTATCGCTCCTATTTTTAAAGTTAATTGATGCAAGTGCAACTGAACAAACGCAAACAATATACCAACTATAATGATCAATCTTTGTTAGAGAATAACAAAATCCTATAATATTCTGATATTGAGAGTTAAGAGATTTCTCTTGCATTGATTGTTTTCATAAATACAGACATGGCAAAAAACGAAGGAAAATTGTTCTCAGTAGATACTTGATGTGTTTAAGTCAGATACATTTTTTTTACGAAATGTGATTATTTTTTAAACAGCCTCTTATCTTAAAAAATCAAGCAGAGTAGGCTGGATAATTCTTGCTCCTGTATTTAAGGAGGATTGCAGGATATTTTCCTGATTTTTTAAATCCATAATCAGGGATGCTACATCAGCATCTTCTGTATAGGATATTAATTCTTTTAAGGTTATTTGTAAGTTATCAAGGCTCTGTGAAGTTAAATCTAATCTATTTGTTTTTGCCCCAAACCTGGTAATCTCTGTTGATATAGTATCAGTTGCAACGTCTAAGGATTTCCTTAAATGTAAAAATGCAGCAGAATCAAAGGTGTCCGATGCAAGTTCGTTTCTCATGGATACCAAGGTTGAAAATAGACCAGTATCCTGAAAGATAGTTCCGCCAGGCGTATTGATTTGTACATAGGTTTTTGGACCTATTTGATAGGCAATTTCTTCTTGATTACCATCATAGGCTACAGATGAAATCTTCCCAGAGCTATCTCGTGTTGCGGAAAATGGCATTGTAGAAGTTTTTGTGCCTGCAAAAATAAATCGACCACCGTTATCAGTATTACTATATTGCAATACAGATTCTAACAACTCATTCAATTCGTTTGAGATTACTTTACGTTCTGATTGACCAATCTCGTCGTTACTGCCTTGTATACCTAATTCTTTGATCTTAGTAAGAATTTCTTGAATATTCTCAAGGGAGTTGAAGGTATAATTCATGCGTTCTTTAGCAACTTCCGCGTTCTCTGAAAATTGCTGGAATTTAAGCTCCTCAGCCTTTAATCCAAGCACTTTTCGTGCGCCCGAGGGGTCATCTGATGGCCGGTTTATTCGTTTTCCCGTGGACAGTTTTTCCTGTATTTCCTGCATTTTTTTTAAGTTGAAACTTATATTCGCAAGGGTCGTACGGCTCATACTTTCCTGGGTTATCCTAAATGACATAAATACTCCGCTCCTTTCTAGTAAAAACGGATAAACTAGTTATTCCAGACAGGAAACAACCCGATATCTGCAGCAGGTTGACTATTACAAATTGCGATACCAAATTAGCCAATTGAGATTAGAAGCTTATCTATAAGCCCATCAACAATAGAAATGTATTTTGCAGAAGCTTGGTATGCCTGCTGAAATCTTACCAGGTTGACCAATTCTTCATCCGTTGAGACCCCTGATATTTCATCCCTGCGATTTTTTAAGTTTGTCTCCAGGTCAGTAAAACTATCCTCTGCTTTGAAAGCATTGCTGGCTTCTTCCCCCAGCGATGACGCAATCCGATGCAAGTAGTCCGTAAAGGTCGTATTATCGACAGCAGTAGTTTTATATTGCAACGCAACGAGTCGTAACGCATTTGTAATATTTCCTACTTCCCCTGTAGAAGCAGCAATCCGTGAAACATCCCCTGCAATGTCTGAATTAACGAGAATATCTGATGCGCCCGTCCCATTAAAAAAAGTATTTATTCCCAGAGCAGCAAGTAAATCAGTTTTATCGGAATCGGATACAACATCTAATGAAAACGTATCGCCTGCTGTGACGGTACCGCTGGAAAGAGCAAGAGAAACTCCATTACCAACGGAAATAATATTCCCGGGTGTATAATTGTCTCCAACATCGAGCGTTGCTACCACTGCCCCGATGTTATTTTTTACTTCGATTTGGAGACCCGCCGTGCTTCCAATCATTCCGGTACCTAACGCAGTAAACGTATATACATCATTTGCCTGTCCCGAGTAGATGCCAGACACTGAAGCTGTAGATGTCCCCATATTCCCGGGATTTGGATCCAAGGCATAAGAAAAATTAAATTGGTAACCTGTATCAGCAAGAATTCTCAGTCTATTATCGACAATAGACGCCGATATATTTGCAATGCCATCTATGGCAGTTCGTAAATCAGCGAGCGAATCCGTGGAAATATCGACAGAGATAACGTTTTTAGTAACCTCTCCGGTACTCTTATTTATTACCGTAAGAAAAATATCTCCGTCCGATGGTGCTATTTTCAAGCCGGCATCGTTTAACTTTGCGGTTACGCTTGACACTGCATTTGTCGACATCAGGCTGGTAAATCCACCGGACAATCCCACTCCCTCACTATGAATTTTATTAACTTCAGCAATCAGATTAGATGCAAACGTATCGAGTTTTTCTTTATACCGTGTCACCGTAACATTATAAAAGTCCTGTAATCCTTTTATTTCACCTGTATAAAAAACATATTTCGAGTTCTTATTTCCGGAATTTACAATTTCTATCTCTCCCGAGGGATCTTGCTCTAATGTGAAACTTATCGAAGAGGTACCGGACACTAAAGTTCCGCTTGGTGTAGAGACATTCACCATGCCATTATTTTCAGATGTCACTGTGATATTCACCAGTTTACTGAGATCCTGGAGTAATGCCTCACGCGCATCTAATAAGTCGTTTGATTCTATGCCACGCACATGAATTGCTGATATCTCATTATTTAAGCCTGCAATATTTTCGGCAATTTTATTAACATCGGATATTTTGCTTTCAATGCTTTGTTTAACAAATATCCCCATTTGATTTAGCTCATCATCTATTCTGTGAAAGGTATCTGTCATAGTATTTGTCTTTTCCAGCAGTGTCGCACGGGAACTCATGTCCTCCGGGTTTTGCGTCAGATCATTTATACCTTTAAAAAAAGACGCCAGTGCGTTGTTGAGGCTTGCCTCTGAAGTTTCATTAAATACCGTTTCTAATTCCCTGAGATATTGGCTTTTTACCGATGCACTGCCAAGAGATGATGAAATATCCCTCAACCGGCTATTAATGTAATCGTCCTTATGTCTGATTATCCTGACAATGTCTACCCCTTGTCCGATTGTACCCGCATTGGTAACGAAAGGTGGCCTGGCGGCCATAATGGTTGATTGTCTGGTGTAACCTTTTGTATTTGCATTGGAAATATTGTGGGCCGTTACCAGCATGGCACGCTGGGCAGCTAATAATCCACTTAAACCAATTTGTAAATCAGAAGACATAGAACCCCCTTCTACATTTCTGTGTCGATGAAGATCTTTGGAAATTTATTGTCTTGCTTTTTTCCTGTATGCTGGTAAACAGGGTATTGATATGCGGAAGGACAAAATATTTTCATGACGTCTTCCGTAATTTCAAGTGAATAATGAATGAGAGTCATATTCGTCTGGTTTATCTCCTGCAATTCTTTGATTACGTGCTTTAGATTATCTAAACAACTGCAGATTTTTTCCCTGCAAATATTGTCTATCTTGCTTATCAACGATGTTACGGTAATATTTTTCTCTTGTATGTCATAAAATTGACAATAATGATTCACGATATTCTGCCTTTTCTCTTCAAGAAGTTGTGCGATTTCTACCTGATTCTTTTCCCGGTAAATAAGCATTTCAAGCTCAGCAATATGACCAGACACCAAGCAATGGTATTTTATTTTTGCGGTTTCAAGTAGCTCGCGATAGGTGGCAAGTAATCGGTCAAATGTTTCAATGAGTTCGTCGAACCATATATTCATGGTTGAATAACTCCCCGTGTTTCCTTCTCGCTTCTCCCGTAAGGCAGTTTGTCTTTACCCGTTTCTGATGATTCCCGCATAGAGTAAGCATGCTTTAACGCGGAAATTGTTGATGTTTCCTCAGAGAGCTCCTTCTTTCGCAGCAATTGTTCATAAATAATCGGCGCTACTCCAAAACCTCCCTTAGATGCGATGTCTTGTGAAAGGGTGGTATGCATTATTTCTGTATATGTCTCCATGCCCCCATCGTTCTCATCGCTGAGATCTGATTTTTGTATGGTTTTCCACATAGCGCTAACAACAATATTGACAAGGATCGACTCAAAATCCTGTGATATCTTTTTCAAAGCGAGATCATCTTTCTTTATGCCATCCTGCTCGCTGAGTTTTTTGACCGCTTCAAAGCAGGAAGGTTGAGAAAGTATCAAAGAATTTATGGGAAAGCAGTGTTCCATAAAAACTCCATGTTAAACGATAAAGTAATGGAAAATCTTAGCTTAAATGCCTTATATTTTTCATACACGGTTTCACATAATAATCAGTTCTGCGTGAAGAGCCCCGGCTCTTTTAATTGCCTGAAAAATAGAGATCAGATCTCTGGGGGTTACCCCCAATATATTCAGAGCACGTGCAACGTCAGCAATGGTAGCTCCTTCCTGAATAATATTTAATTTTTTTTCTGCTTCTTCTGCTTGAATTTCAGTTCTTGGCACTATTGCTGTTTGCCCCGATGAAAAAACCCCGGGTTGTGACACCTCTGGTTTTTCCGTGATGGTAATACTTAAATTCCCGTGTGCGACGGCTACTGTAGAAATTCGTACATTTTCACCTGCAACGATGGTACCTGTGCGTTCATTAATAATGACCCTGGCAATACTATCAGGTTTAACATATAATTCTTCGATGTTTGCAACAAATTGTACAACAGCAGACTCTGACTGAAATTCTCCTGGCGGAACGATAGTAACAACAGCAGCATCTATCGCCCGTGCTGCGTTGGGATAGTGGGCATTAATTGCTTCTACCATACGATTTGCTGTTGTAAAATCTGGATCACGCAGAACAACGCTTAATGATTTTCCTTGCATAATAGAAAATTGAATCTCCTTTTCAACAATTGCACCATTTGAAATATATGCAGTAGTAGATATATTTTTACGAAGGCTTTGAGACTGACCTTCAACATTGTATCCGCCAATAGATAAAGGCCCCTGTGCTACCGCATAAACTTCATTATCGGCACCTTGCAGCGCTGTCTGAAGCAAAACTCCACCTTCGAGGCTTTTGGCATCTCCAATAGAAGAAACAACAACATCGAGCTTGTCTCCTGGTCGTGCAAATGCCGGAATATTTACCGTAATCATAACTGCAGCAATGTTTTTTGATAAAAAATCCGATCCCGATATCAACACCCCCATTTTTTCAAAAATATTTACCGCCAGCTGTCTGGAAACTCTGAAAATCTGGCTATCTCCACTTCCCTGAAGGCCAACAACGAGTCCATACCCGTAAAGTTGGTTATCGCGAACTCCCTTGACGTAAGCTATATCCTTGACACGTATCGCGGCATTTACAGATTTATCGTATGGAATAAAAAACGAGAGAAATATGAGAAAAAGGATCGCTCGCGTATCCGTAAGAACCAAGTTCATAATGTGTATTATGTTTTTCATACGCTGCATTTTTTGATTGAATGAAAATTTTTAATATGATCCATTGAAAATAATTACCAAATGCCGGCATAAAGAGGTTGCATTTACTGTAGAAGCTGTAATTAAAATGGCCATACCGCCTCATAAATTCTATTCCACCATCCTCGTTTCCCTGCTCGTGTCAAAAACCCTTTTCCTTCAAGGATAATATTAGCATTAGCAATTGATGATGATTGTACGATGTTATCCACGCTAATATCAAAAGGTCTTACTATGCCAGACACCTTAATATTGTATTTTTCGCCATTAATATTAACATCGCGATTCCCTTCAATAATCAAATTTCCATTCGCTAATATTTCTGTAACAACAGCCGTGAGTTCCAAACTAAGATTACGGTTGCTTTCATATGCTCCTTTACCACTAAAACTATGATCTGTATCCGCCTTAATATTCGGCAAATAACCACTTACATCGCCAAGTGGTTTTGTAAAGAATTTTGATGTGTCTATGTTAACATTATGACTTTGTTTACTATTTGCGCTTGAATCTTCCTTGCCCGTGATTTCGGTAGATTCATTTATTTGCACGGTAACAATATCTCCTACCCCGCGAGCACGGTTGTCATTAAACAAATTTGTGTTTGTGGTAATCCGTTTTTTCCAGATTGAGTCGGCGTGAACTTTGTCGATCAATATCAAAGATTGGATGCATACCACAAATAGTATTATAAAAGGACACAGAAATATTTGTTGCTTTTTCATAATTATTTTAATTCTTCACGCAAAGTGGGGCTAATAAGTTCAGAGTAATTCTGTCTTAAAGCATATCTTTCATGATCCCTGCTAAAAAACAATCTTCACTGCAGTTGAATCCTCTACCACGCCGTATAATTCTTTATTTGAGTCAATATTTTTAACTTTGATAATTTTCCCGATACAGCCATCCTCCTTAGCCACACCTTTTGTTATTACATGAAGATTGCCTGAGTGAACAAACACCCTAATGATGTCTCCTTTTTTGATTGCAGGTGAATTGTCCACGATTTCCGGGGTGATTGGAGTGTTCGGTGGAATTGAACGCAAGGCACGTTTCCCTATAAGATCCTCTACTTTACTAAACATAGTTCTATAGAATTTTGTTGTCTCCATTTTGCTCATCATCAGGTTGTCTAAGGTTAAAGTATCGTTTCTATCAATTTTCTTACTGGAAGTAACGATAGTCTCATATATGCACACATGAAAGAATACGGGTACCTTCAGATACAGTTTGTCATTAATAAATATACGGACAACAAGTTGAATACTCCCTCTGTCTTTGTTTGTCTCTACTTGCATGACTTCCAGACGAATATCTTCTGCATTAGCTGGTAATAATTTATCCTGTACTGGTCTGTCAGATTCAACATTGACTTCGTCCTCAGATCGAGACAGATTTGACAAACAATATTCCTTCGCTACCCTTAGGATCTCGTCTCCACGAAGAATCGTTGATTCAACAGCAACCAATGAAAAAGGCGTGCCACCGTATATTATCTCATTACTATTTAAATCAATGCCTTCATCCATAAGGCGTACCGTAAGGATATCCCTTTCAATTTTTCTGATATTGCCGGGCCAAGGGGTATTTCCCAACGGAACATTGCCAATCTTTTCCAGCAGAAACGGATTGTTGCAGGAAACGGATGCAATATCACCCAAAACTATTTGCTTCTCTGGTAAAGTTACTTTCTCTTTAAGGTCAATCTTAATTTCCTCAGCAGCAGTGGTATATACAAAAAGAAAAATTGTTGTTAAAAATAATGTAAAATATTTTGGTTTCATTCAATGCTCCCTTGGTTGCTCAATATCTTTTCAGCAAAACGTTTTTCGTAGTTATCTTATTTGGAAAGAATACCATTTGATGAGTGGTTTCTTGTTCTACTATGACAGGTTGTTGATGGTTGACAACATTTCATCACTGGCCTTGATTGCCCGAGAATTGATTTCGTAAGCGCGTTGTGCCGTGATAAGATTGACCAGTTCTGTAACCGTTTCAACATTGGAATTTTCCAAAGCAAACTGATAAACCTCTCCCGTCCCCTGTTGCCCTGGTACCGATACAATCGGGGAGCCAGAAGCAATAGTTTCGGCATACATATTTCTGCCAAGACTCTCCAAACCAGCCGGATTGGAAAAATTTGCCAGCATAATTTGTCCGACATTCTGAATAATGCCGTTTGAATCCTTGATAAATACGGTTCCGTCCCTACCAATTGATATCTCTTTGGCATTCTGAATGGTAACACTTGGTGTCAATGGCAACCCCTCAGCAGTCACAATCTCGCCCTTGCTGTTCAATTCAAATGCACCGTCTCGTGTATATGCGATGGTACCATCAGGCCGGCTAATCTGAAAAAAGCCGTTACCTTCGATAGAGAGGTCTAGAGGTCGACCGGTACTTTGTTGATTTCCCTGGGAAAATACTTTGGATGTGGAAATTGGTCTTACACCACCGCCAAGCTGAATGCCCGAAGGTATCTCAAAACCCTGAGCAGATTCAGAACCAGCAATATACTTCTTGTCGTACAGGAGGTCCTGGAAATTAACCTGACTCCTCTTGAATCCTGTAGTATTTATATTGGCCAAATTATTTGAAACATTATCTAAAAATAATTGCTGCGCCTTCATGCCTGTAGCGGCTGTATACAAAGCTCGAATCATAATAATCTCCTTTTATGTGGCAATTTTAATGAGTTTTTTCAGGGTATCATCAAGAGAGTCCGTCACTTTGTGGCTGAATTGATAGCCTCTCATGTTGGAAATCATATTGACCATTTCGTCTATTGCATTTACATTTGATCTCTCCAGGTAGCGCTGCGCTATTTTAAAATCGGTGGATTCTTTTGGCTGCTGTACGGCACCTGATAATTTATAAGCACAACCGCCAATAGGTTCAAGTGCAGTTAGGTCAGGAACCGATGCGATCTTTATACTGCCAATTTCCCTGCCATCTGCAGAAACACTTCCGTTTTCTTTTATCGTAATATTTTTTGTTTTTTGCGGAACTTGAATCTCACCCTCGTGGCCTAAAAGAGGCCATCCTTCGGGGGTAACCAACTTCATGTCTCGCGACAACATAAATTGCCCTTTTCTTGTATAAGAAATCCCTGTATCTGCTTTTACGACAAAAAACCCTTCTCCTTTTATGGAAATATCAAGATCGTTACCTGTATATTCCAGAGTGCCTTGAGAAAAATCGGTGGCAATAGAGTTCAGGCTACTTCCAATACCATGTGGAACTGGCGATGTATCCTTATCCTGCAGTTGAGAAATATACGATTGAAAGACAGCAACATTTTTTTTGTATCCAACCGTATTTATATTTGCAAGATTACGTGCTATAACTGCCTGATAATCACCTTGACTGATCATACCTGACGCCCCCGTATAAAGTCCTACTATCATATTTATCCTCCAAGTATAAATTGAATACTTAATCTCATCTTATATTAGCGCAATCTTGATACCAAACATCTGATCAAAAACTCATACCAAAATCGTTTCTTATAACATCTTTTTAATCAACATGTTCCGTTAATAAAAAAACATATTTTCAAAATCGCACTTACTAACCTTTAGAATAGATTGAATAAATATTTCATAGTCGGTAGAATAAATTTTCCTGTCAGAAAAACCACTGTTTAAAAAATTCGCACGATGTTGAAATATGAAACTGTAAAGACAGAACATATGACTGCATAACAGTCCACAGCAACGAATCGTCGGTTACTTTGTTGTAAGAACACTGATTTTAGCCCCTGTGAACTGTTATCACTCTGCTCTTGTTATCTCTTGAGATTGACAATATCTGCCAGAACTTCATCCGCTGTTGTAATGACCTTTGTATTGAGCTGGAAACCTCTCTGCGCCGTAATCAACGATGTTAATTCGACAGCCATATCTACATTGGAACCCTCCAAAGCACCACTTCTGACTTTACCGGCTCTGCCTGAATTAGGGTTTACATAAATTGGTTCACCCGAAGTGGTTGATTGTTCATATAAGTTATCTCCAACCTTATTCAAACCATTATTATTATTGAACAAAGCCATTTTCAGAGTCGCAATGGTTTTTGTGAGACCGTTGGTGTACAATATCTTTATAACACCATCTGCATCTATAGACATATCATTATATTTTCCGTATGCATAACCATCAGCCTTTGCTGCAGCACCTGAAGTACCTCTATTTTGTGTAATGCCGTTGTTCTCTCCTGATATGCCGAGGTCAAAGACCACGGACTGGTTGCTACTAATGCCGTTAAAATCAAATTGAATTGTTGTATCACCACTTGCACTAAATGTACCATCATCATTGAATGAAATACCCGTTATCGCATTATCTCCACTAACAAATGTACCGTCACTGCTATTCATAGAGGCATTAAGATCCCATAAATTATCCATCTGTTTTGTAAATCTAAGGTTAACCAAATGCGGAGTACCCTGGGAATCATAAACTGTTGCTGTTGTAGTATAGGTAGACCCATTAAAAGAGTGATCTGACCACGTTGTTTTACCGGTATTTGAGCCTTTGTCAGCAAGATTAAGAGATAGTTTGTCACTTCCCGGGGTGTCTGCTTTAAAAACTATTTTTCCAGAAGGATCTAAACTAGCGGTGGCATCACCTGAAAACGCACTGTTTATAACACTTATAAGGTCTCCAACCGTTGTTCCGTCATTACTTGAACCATACGTAAATGTTGCAGAAATGTTGTTTCCATCTGACTTTGTTCCCGAAATAAGAATGATATCTCCATCAGAATAATCCGTTGAATTAGAATCAAGGTCGTTTAACTCCGTTGAGCTTGTTGCTGCAGTAGAGCTTTCCTGAAGACTTGTAGACATGAACAATACCTCGGCTTTTTTACTTGATGTTACACTATCCAGATTCCCGACAACCGTGACCTTAGAAGTCGCCTGACCAGAAACCGTTGCATCTTTTGAAATAACAATTTCATCGCCGTTTGAGTCCATGACCTTATAGCCTGTGCTGGGATCAATCAGAACGTTATCACTGTTTAGATCAAATGCACCGACTCTGGTAAAAAAGTTTTTGCTACCACCACTGACGACAAAAAACCCCTCACCTTCGATACCAAGGTCAAAGATTCTACCCGTAGGCTCCATATTTCCAGTAGAAAAGTCAGACGAAATATTGGCAAACTTTACCCCTTTTCCTACTTGCATAGGATTACCATTGGCTCCAATCGCTATTGTTTGGCTTAACATATCGGAAAATAGCAACCTGGACGATTTATATCCGTACGTATTAATGTTTGCCAAATTATTGCCAATAATATCCAACATACTTTGATGAGCACGGATACCTGATACGCCTGTATATAATGCGCCGCTGAGACCCATAATTTAACTCCTTTCAATTATTTTTTACTTTTAAATATTGATTGAATTTTTGATACTACCGATACCTGTTCAGCAGATCACCCGCCAACTTTTATGAGATTTGAGATAGAAACAGACTTCCCATCAACCACAAAGGAAACGGTCCCGTCTTTTTCAAGTTTCACTCCTTCTACAACACCTGCAAAGGTTTGATCTTTTTTGCTATCGCTGCTGTAAGTTATTGTTTTGCCAATAAAGGTGCTTGCCATAGTGAGTTGATCTAATTGCAAAGAGGCTGTTCCGATACTAGTCATACTCGAAAGGTATCCTGTCTGCTTTTGCTCTTGTTCGACGATGCTAAATTGTGCTAATTGCGACATAAATTCTGAATTATCCGTAGGGTTTAACGGATTCTGATTTTGCAATTGTGTTACAAAGAGCGTTAAAAATTTGTCCATACTAATTTCTGAACTTATACCCGAGGTACTTGACATAGTCATCTCTTGTCTCCTTATATAATATAGTCAACCATTAAGTTTGATGTTCTTCTGCCGGATTCTTTTTTCATTTCGTTGCTTATATTGTTTCGTTGTTCGGAACAACCATCATTGTTTACTCCATGGTTTTTCCCCTGATAATACTGTTGGTTCTTTGGTTCCGAATTTTCCGAATATTTTTCTTTAAAGATGATATCATGCTGAATAAATACTTCTAATTTTTGGATCTCCAAACCGCTAGCGGCTACAGACTCTTTGAGGCGATGTATATTATTTTCAATTGCAGCCCTGACTTCTGCATTCTCCACAAATATTTTTGCCTCAATTTCATCATTTTTTTCGGTAAAGTGGATTTTTACGTTGCCTAATTCCGGAGGAGTAAGGTGAACTTTTATTTCCGATCTGTCAACATGGTTTACCAGACTGATTTTTTGAATGAGTTGTTCCAAAATACTGTTTTGCAGATACTCTTTACCTGCAGTCGAGCTACTATGAAATGTCTGAATTTCGTTATTTATGCGACTCTCTATCAAAAATGGTTGTCCTGTGCCGTTACCAAAAGACAGTTCTGCATTTTGTTGAATGTCATTTGTACGTGCTTGTGTACCAGGAGCGGTTGTCTGAGTATCAGCAGAAAAGATATGGTTATTACGAGTCTTTTGTATTTGTGCACTATCAGGTGTCTGATGTATGGTATTTTGTCCCAATGTAAAATTACCAGAAAAACCCTCTTCATTATCAACGGGGATATTTTGTTGAGTAACGGCATCATCAATAATTTCTGATATGTCATTTCTTATAGATTTTTTTCCTGCGTCAATTAAAGTATTCACCTCCGGAACAAGGGATGTACTCATGTTTTCCAGCGGAACGTGATCGGGCTGAGATTTAAAAGATGCAAGAACTTCTTTGATATCGATTTCACTCATATCCGTATCTGTGAATCCAGGTTCTTGTACCACATCAAAAATGGATTGTCCTATATTCTGAGAATTATTATGTTTTTCAAATACTTTTGCTCCAAAAATATCAATCTGTTTGGGTACGGTTCTAACCATCAGGTTATCCTGGAAGGTTGTTTCTGTGTCGAATAAAAAAACAAAATTATTTCTGTTAACGAATTCCTTGTTTTGCCGTAAATCTGCTTCTATCATTTCCTGTGCAGAAACGGAAAATGCGGAGGATTCGTTACGATCGCTATGAAAAATGAAATAATTATTAATATTAAACGGATCTATCCCTATCTCATTTTTTTGTGGCAATATAGGGAAATTATCGAATTTTTCCTTTAAAGGGCGGGATAAGTTGGAATTATTTCCTATGCTATATGACTCGCCATACATACGTGTATCTTGTGTTTCAAATGGGTCTTCTTTTCCTTTGATTTCTTGTAATAATTTTATAGACTCCGGTGTTGAACTGGTATCGTTTGCTTGTTGTATCTTGTACTTATCCTGTACGTTTGGGCTTATTACCTGCTGTTTCAACATTTCCTGGAATGGAATAGCTTCATTTTCGTCCTTATTCTCATCCCCGGTATCGGATTGAATTAAATTTATATCCGTTAACGGGGAACCAGAATTAGTAGATAACGGACAGTTCTTGCCCATCAGATTTTCTATTAAGTCATATCCGCCATATTGTTCTAAAGCCATCACTGCCATGGTTGTTTCCTCTTGGATGAAATGCTGATTATTCTTATTCTTGCTTTTGCAAAAAAGCAACACATATGCCATGCATAGGTAAGACAGGAAAAACAGGACAAAAACTACAATTGGAAATTATATAATTCTCAAATAAACAAACACTTACAAATGTCTATGAAAAACTATTTAGTCTTAAAGAAATTCTTTTAACTATAAAGTCAGGCTTTAAATCCGGGGTACTTTTTTCACTTAACTGTGAAATGTTTTCCCTGGTTTATATAAATTTGTGAGCAATGAATCATGGAAGCGACCTGCAAATTTTACCGAACAGATAAACTGCAAATGTATGAAATAATCTTTAAAGATATTTAATAAAAAAGCCTTACGGCAAAGACATTTATCAAGCAGTCTTCGCCAGTAAGGCTATCTTTTCAACTCTTTTTGTACTACAATGAAATAGTTACAGTTGAAGTGTTTTTGTAATTTGACTTGCTACAAACTGGGAGTAACGCCGCATAGAAAGCAAAATCAGTTTCCATCCATATAAAGCATTTTTTTGATGAGTGCTTTCAAAATATTCCTTTACGAGTTCCGCTACCTCATTTTCATTACTGTCAAATACACCATCCGCACTCCAGATAACAAGACCAGTTTCAGTTGAGATCATTCCTACTTTAACACCAAGTAATATTGGCTCGTAAGGCCGGTAATGAGTTATATTTCCAAAGATGATAGCATCTGCATCATATCGCCTTCTTAAGGTCAATACCGTATCTAAATCAATCGTTCCGCTGTTCCATATTTTCTGATCGAAGGTAAGTGCCACTCTGTTTTCCGTGGGAAATATAACTTCAAAACTCCCAAGTTTCCTCAATTCAACAGCAAATGCCTCTGTCACCTCGTCTATAATTGCCTCCCGGCCGACGTCGTACTCAAAAGGTAAAACCAACACACGATGGATTGGTGTTTTTTTAAATTCCTTCGTTTTACCATAATTCAGGCCTGAAGAATAGTGTTGCGGGACACTTGAGCAGCCTGTTGCCACCAGAATACAGCCAATAAAAATATTTGATAGATATTTCATGCATAACCCCTGTGTCGGTTTACTTAATCATTGAGCAAAGATGGTTTTTGTTTGTTTCTTTCCACAAGTTGCTCTATCTTTTTGCTAAGAAGTTCCTGTTTAGCCTTTATTGTCTCAATCTGCGCCTTTGTTAATTCAAACGTTAACTCCCTGATCTTTATTTCGTAAGGCATTCGGCTTTCTTCAAGCTTTTTGCATACTTTTTCATTTTCAATAATCAGTTGTTGTGTGGCTTCCGTCTGTTTCTCGAATTCTTCCAGTTCTGATTCGATCAATACTTTTATTGTTTTTTCATTTTCCAGTTCTTTTTCAAGCGACTCATTTGCTTTAAGTGATATCGCCAAATCTTTTTTTAGTTGGTCAAATTGCTCAAGTAAGGACGTCCTTTTGTTTTTCCCATCTCCGGTATCAATAACAACTGTTGGTCCACTGGACAAGTAACCACTTCCCTTTGATAGTGATACGGTTTCCTCAGAAGGAGGGTTTCTGGCACTCGAGTTGTTATCTTTAATACTCATAGAGGAATAGCATCCTGCGTTCAACAAAATGAACAAACTTAAGGATATCAGAGGTACAATTTTTCTCATGCACATAGCCTCTGAACGTCTGAAATTACAACTTTTTATACGGGTATTATTATGAAATCTATTCATAGATACGCTAAGGAACTTAAGCTTAATACTTTTCTATTAAATAACTTAATCATACCTTTATTTACTCCAGGATAATTTATATGCATAGAATATTGACAAGTATTAGAGCAAATAAAATACCGTGTAAAAAATCAAGATACAAATGGCGTTTATGCCATAAGTAAGTTTTTAAAGGAACGTGTGACACTTAAAATATTTTCAGTACTGATGATTGCAGAACAGATGGCAACACGCTTCCCCCCTGCATGCAATACTTTATGAATATTGTTGAAGTTAATTCCACCTATAGCAACAAACGGGATAGTAGTTTCTTTTTTTACCTGTCTTAAATAATCCAAACCAACAGGCGGCTCGTAGTCCTTCGTAGTAGTGGGGAAAACAGGGCCAACACCAATATAATCTGCACCCGATTGCTGTGCAATCCTGGCTTGAAAAATATTATGAGTTGAAACACCGATTATCTTGTTATGACCAAGAATTTTACGCGCCGTATTAATGTCTATATCCGATTGTCCAATATGTACGCCGTCTGCATCTACTTTTTTGGCGATTTCAATGCGGTCATTTACCATAAAAATTGTTTTTAATTCAACAGCTACTTTCTTAACTTCACGAGCCACGACAAGGAATTCGCTATCAGACATCGTTTTTTCTCGTAATTGTATGGCGTCTGCACCACCTTTGATAACGTCATACAGTACTTCTACTAAAGGTTTTTTTATGAGATTGGAACTAATAATGACATACAACTTTACATCTGAAAAAGTTTTAAAATATCCGTTTTTCAATTCCCTTATCCCTCACGTATACGTTCCAAGATAAATATATTGACACTCATTCATGGTTTGCTATAATTTGTTGCATTATTGTATTTTCAGAAAATTTTCTATCTGACATGAATTCTACCTTCCCTTTTGTTATCTCCTTGTCAAGAGAAATTGAGGACAATCAATTTTGTCGTGACTATACTGCTTTAGGAATTTTCCTGCCAACGCAATCTACCCAACAAATTGGTATGAATCTTCGGACTGAAAAAGGCTGTCATTCCTCTAACACAGATATGGGTATGTTGCCTGCATTTTCTGAAGGGAGACGTACCAAATTTATACGAGGAGACATCCCCGGCGCCTCATGTTAATCTTCGTATATCGCCTGAAAAAGGATTGATATAGTATTGTAATTTTTCAATCGAATAAATACAAGTTCGATTCTTCAACGGAGAATGTGCATCAAATGCTCCTTATTTATATACGAGAGAGATAGGTCTTAGGAAAATGTCCGACATAAGGGAACATTGTGGATTATTTGGGGTCTACGGATGCGATGACGCTGCGGAAAGAGTTTATTACGGTTTATACTCTTTACAACATCGTGGTGAAGAAAGCGCTGGAATCGCTTCAACAGATGGTAAAGACATCATTTGCTATAAAGGAATGGGACTCGTAAGTGATGCCTTAAAACCACAGACCCTCAAATCCTTAAAAAATCCTGTTGCCATTGGGCATGTTCGATATTCTACGATTGGTTCCAGCAACATTGGGAATGCACAACCATTGGTGGTGGATTATTATAAAGGAAAAGTTGCCGTTGCACATAACGGGCAGTTAACGAACGCAAAAAGACTGCGTGAAGAATTCGAGGCAAATGGTTCAATATTCCATACCACATCTGATACGGAAGTAATCGTTCATCTTATGGCGAAACCCTTGCATATGATGCAAAAAAATTTGTCTCTCCTGCTGCAGCAGTTACGGGGCTCATTTTCCCTGTTGTTTCTGACCCCAAATGAGATGGTGGGCGTGCGCGATCCTCATGGTTTCAGACCTTTGGCGCTGGGAAAATTGAATGCTGGCTATGTCCTGGCCTCTGAAACCTGTGCAATGGACCAGGTGGGCGCCGAGTACATTCGTGATGTTACTCCGGGCGAGGCAGTTTACATAGACAAGGATGGAATCCGGAGTGAGTATTATTGCCCCCAAAACCAAATCAAACCAGCCTTTTGTATCTTCGAACTGGTATACTTTGCAAGACCCGACAGCAGAATTTATGGTGAAAGCGTACATATATTCCGTAAGAAATTGGGCGCTAAACTTGCCGAGGAGTCACGCGTAGATGCGGATGTAGTTATTTCCGTCCCCGAAGGAGGAAATTCTGCGGCAATCGGGTATTCTCATGCTTCAGGAATACCTTTGGATAGAGGATTTATTCGCAACCATTACGTAGGCAGGACATTTATTTTACCAGAGCAGGATCGTCGGCACCGCATTGTTGAGCTTAAGCTCAATGCCCTGAAAGAGACCGTGGAAGGGAAGCGGGTTATTGTGATCGATGATTCGATTGTAAGAGGGACAACATCGAAGTCACGATTTGGTTTGTTACGAAAAGCCGGGGCAAAGGAAATCCATGTCAAAATCAGTTGCCCCCCCCATCGATATCCCTGTTATTATGGGATTGACTTCCAGAAAAAAGGTGAACTTATTGCCGCGAATAGCTCATTAGAAGAAATTCGGCGGTTTTTACATATCGAAAGCCTGAGCTACCTCAGCGTGGATGGCATGATGAGTTGCACGACACAACCACGGCAATCTTTCTGTAATGCCTGTTTTACCAGTAATTATCCAACCCCTGTTGATGAAGAAACAAAGAATCCCTGCGAAAAAAAATGATAGGAGCAGTTGAAAATATATCGACTAAGGTAGTTTTACATTTATATAAGACGAACAGATGTCTACAAATCTCCGATATCTCATAAAAGGTATTGTTGGCAGAACCTTTTATGTTTTTCCCCAGCAACCAGAGCGTATTCAGATTGAAATAACAAACCGCTGTAACTATGTCTGTCACATGTGCCCCCGCGAGTCTTTTAACCTGGCTGAAAAAGACATCCCTCCAGACCTCTTCAAAAAAATAATCGACAGGATTGAAACTGCCCATAATATCATCCTTACCGGATGGGGAGAACCTTTATTACATCCCGAACTTATGAATATGATTCTTTATGCAAAAAGTAAGGGGCACCATGTCGGTGTAACAACAAACGGTTTGTTGCTGGCTCCATTTATTGAAAAGCTTGTTGATACGGTAGATAAACTCACGGTCTCTTTGGACAGTATTGAGGAATATCCTGAGGTTACTGATGGTCACCCTTCCAATAAGGTCGTTCAAAAAAATATTGAATCTTTTTTGCAGCGTCGGGGAACTATGAGAAAACCCGTTTTTACCATTCAAATAACCATGCACAGCAAACAGCAATGTCTGGCTACCATAAAATTTGCCGGAGAAGTGGGGGCAGATCGTGTATATTTAGTGCGGTTAAACAATCCGCTCAGGAATAGTAGTTTTAAGAGACCGGGTTTGAAAGAGGAATTAGAAATTTACAAAGAAGCTGAAAAAATAGCCGGAAAGTGTGGGCTGCAAGTCGATAATAACTATACAGCGTTTGAGAACAGACTACATCGGCTTTTATATAAACAACTACGCCCTGTCATGTATCGGTTTGATACATGTTGCCCAAAGCCCTATGACTACCTGTACGTTAATATCGATGGCAAGGCTACCCCTTGCTGCGATCTTCCCCGTTATGAGGTAGGTAATCTCTTAAATCAGAGCATAGGTGAAATCTGGAACGGCGAGAACATGCGCTATTTTCGTGAACATCAGAATGATGTATGCGGTGCCTGTGATGCATTAAGACTGAAGCACATACAGTAAAATATTTCTATCACATAGTTATTTTTTAAAAAATAAAAGGAGACGACATGACAGTACAAAAAGCAACCAATATTAAATGGCACCCTGGAAAAATCACAAAAGACGACAGGGTTAAACTCATGAAACAAAAAGGGGTAACGATATGGCTAACCGGGCTGTCAGGTTCAGGCAAGTCAACAATTGCTGTTGAACTTGAACATGCGTTGCTTGAGAACAAACATCTTGCATATATACTCGATGGCGACAACATCCGTCACGGCCTGAATAAAAACCTTGGTTTTTCACCGGAAGACCGCACGGAAAATATCCGGCGCATCGGTGAAGTCGCAAAGCTGTTTACCGATGCAAATATGATAGCTATAACGGCATTCATTTCGCCATACCGGCAGGATAGAGACAATGTTAGGAAACTGCTCAAAGACGGGGAATTTATTGAAATCTACGTAAAATGTCCTCTTGATGTCTGTGAACAACGGGACACGAAAGGACTTTATAAAAAGGCGCGTGCCGGAGAGGTTAAGGAATTTACCGGTATATCCGCGCCGTATGAAGAGCCTCTGCATCCCGAGCTTACAATCGATACCTCAACGATGACCGTAGATGAATCGACACGAACGGTGTTAAATTATCTTGAAGCCAGGGGGTACGTAAAGTTTTGAAGAAGCATGATTCATTGCAGGTTGAAAGTCAAACAAGTATCGCCTGCGGTCATTGTGATAAAAAAAAGAAGCTGGTGCCACCTGCATATTGGTGGTACCAGCTTCTCTTACCTTCTACCTCTTTATACAATGCTCAAGTTCAAATAATCGACCCTGAATGATTTTTGTAATCCTGACATCACTTTCAGCGGCTGGTTCAAGCCTGTAGATTGAAGCCCTCCCACCTTACCAAAGTTTGAAGAAATAGAACACGTCCTTCTGATTCTCAAAATTTGAGCGCATCAACAGGAGGGTTTTATCTCGAAGAGTATAGCGCCTATGGTATTACTACGAAAACGCCTCCTTTGTATTCATGTAAGCATTGTTTTCTGCTGGCCTATCTGATTATGAGATTTGGTTGTATTTTTATGGTTCTGCAAATGAACCTCTTCCGTTAATAACCAGGAGATAAGCCTTCTAAAAATAATATAACCCCCAATAGTCCCTACATAAAACCAGAAACCTCCCAATCGGGAAGTAATGCTTCCACATACGATGGCAATAATAATTAAGATTACATCCAAAACGGGATGGAAAGGTTCAATAACCTGCAAGTGTTTATACGGATTTTGCCAGGGAGTTTTTTCATAACTATGGACAGGTTTTGTCTGAGGCGCCGCCTTTTGTCTTGAATCGGCTAAAGTTTGAGACGAGCAGGCATCCATGCAGTGATAACATTTAATGCATTCTTTATTAATCACCTTACCATCATAGTGATAGATTTCCCGACTTACATCAATACCCTGAGGACAATTATCTGAACAAGCCCTGCAACCTGTGCAATTCGATATGCGAGTTATTTTCTTCTGCCAGGCGCTTAAATTCATGAACGGTACAAGCATTATTGTATAGGGACAAAGGATCCTGCAAAATGCCCCCTGACCGTAAAAATAGTTGAAGACAAATGTCATGACAAATACAATAAAAATCCCCGCAACAAAAGGAATGATAACGTCAAGTGTGGTCATACCATGAGTGGCAAGCTGCATGTTAAAAGGCGAATTTACCGAGAAAAGAAGATTGTTGTTACCCGGCAAATCTGACATAGGAGAGGGTTTTTGCACATTAAAATAGAAAGAATACTCATGCCGAATCCAATATAGTATAACAGGCAGTAGAAGGATGAAAAAAACCATACTACGAAACAACCAGCGAAATCGGGTGTTGAAAAGGATATTTTTTTTCCGTATTCTTTGATATCCGGAAATATTCAATTTTCGCATTAACCAGTCTGAAAACTCTACAGCTCCCCGTAAATGACATGCCCAACCACAAAATGCTCTGCCATACAACAAGACAGAAAGTATTACCAGAACGACCATAATTGCCGCAGCATTTATGTGCCCTGCCAGGAGTGATGGTACACCCATCATAGCAGTTTTGCCCCATATTTTTATTCCGACACCATACCAAAGTAAAAAATGGAGCAACATATAGAAGTGCACCACCATGAGAGAAAAGATTCTGCGATTTTGAAATTTTGTTTTGTGCATAAATACCTATTTTCCTGTATGAAGGTATTTAAAGTAAGAACAGCAATCTTTAACCTTGCTATTGTAAAAACTGCAACAATGTAGTTCTTTTAAAAGAGGCAACATATAATTTCTTGTGGACGGGCTATACTCAGGACAAATTATACCCGGTAACCCGTTGAAATAAAATGGAAATTCCTATACCGTTAAATTACCCTCACTATGCATTCTATTTCGTACCGATTACCTGTAGACATACGAATTTTTCAAAAAAAATGGTTACTAAAAATAATCCATCTTGATTTAAAATGTTAAAAGCAAGACAGATACCAAAGAGATAAAATACCATTACCGCTTGATTTTCAGGAGATTTCATGATTATATTGATGTGATTTACAACAACCTTGCCGTATATTATCACAACAGCCCTTGTTGATTATTCCCTTATACCGAAGGTGATACAAGGTATCGTGCCCTGTGTGATCTTTTTTCTTAGTAAAGCTGATATTTTTGAAGAGAACGATAGTGCGGCCAGAACTGATATCCGCACATGTGCGGAAGAACGGCGAAATGCAGGGGTACGCCTTTCCTGTAATGTTGACGTATTGGATTAAGAAGGAATTGATTCTCGTTTACTGTCATTCTATATGACAGTAAAAAAAGGGAATCAATGGATTTTAAGAATAGGCAGCGCATTTTACCAGGATTTCAGATGGTCTATTATCCACATCGCAATAACCTATTTTTCATCGTGTGTAGAATGAGTGCAAGCATGAAGATAGTGCTCATTAGCCTTTTGATTATATTTATTGTTACCCTCTACCCTTTCGGGTTTTCGATGAGAGGCCTTGATAATCAAAAAATAATTAGTTATCTTGTCTTAGAACGGCGCCCATCCAGTATTTACGATATCCTCAACAATATTTTGTTGTTTCTTCCCTTCGGATTTGGTTTCTCTGGCTATTCTTTACAAGTAAAAGGGGCTCATGCGCTAAAAACCCTTGCAGGAGCCACAATAATTAGTTTTGGAATATCCTATATCGTAGAAGTCTTGCAAATTTTTTTACCCTCCAGGTGTTCCTCGCTAACCGACGTTTTCTCAAATAGCGCAGGAGGATTTTTCGGATTTCTCTGTTTCTATTTATGGGAATTTAGGGTTGAATGCATCATGCGCATTAAGAGGAATTTGATCCGTATTTTTTTAGGATGTACTGCCTTTGCCATTTTTAGCGCTATCATGTTTGCATTTCTTACAAGACCTGGCAATTGGGACAAGAGCTTTCATCTCCTTCTCGGAAATGAACGAACTGGAAACCGACCGTGGCGAGGCTCTGTTTCAGAAATATCGATTGCCGACAGGGCAATTTCAAGTCAGGAGGCAGCTCTTGTTTTTCATGGAAAAGGCCTTGGTAATCTGACAGGAGCTTCACTTCTGTGCTGTTACTCGTTGACTGATAACGGGAGCTATCGCGATAAAGCAGGGCATCTTTCCGATTTGATCTGGCAGGGCAAATACGATGACCGTTACCATGACAAGGATACTATGTTTGGGCCCGATCAATGGTTAATGACAAGGACCCCTGCAGAATATTTAACGCAAAGAATATCAAAATCCTCTGAGTTTACTATACAATTAGCTTTGGCGACAGCAAATACTATGCAAAGCGGACCTGCGCGCATTGTAACGCTTTCACAAAATCCTTCTCTCCGGAACTTTACTATCGGACAGCAAAATACTGATTTGGTCGTCCGTCTCCGCACTCCTCTGACCGGGAAAAATGGAGTGTATCCGGAAATAGTAGTAGCAGATATCTTTTCATCTACGAAGCCGCGTAATTTGATTATTACCTATAGCAAATCGATTCTCCGTGTTTATGTTGATAGGATAGAAAATCCTCACGTTTTCGCATATAGCCCTGTTTCCAGTCTTGTGAGTCATTTATTCCCTATCGGGGCGTTTGGTATGAAGCTCTGCAGGATACTTTACTATGCACTGGTTATTACTCCGGCAGGTGTCTTATTCATACTTATTCTTAAAAAATTTTACACAGAGAAATAAATCAATGGATCAGAATCGTGAAAAAGGATACACCGAATATCAGAAAAAAGTTATCAGAAATTTTTATGAAAACAGAGACCTTCGGCTTATACAAAAACTGGGGGAATTAGTCTCAGACATGTATCTGGAAACGAATGAGAAAAAAAGGGAATCTGGATGGAAAAAGATAAAGAAAATGCTTCTCGATCTCAAGGTGCACACAAACGAGATAGAATTCCTCACGAAGGATAAAAATCTTGCCGTGATTTCAAAGAAACTGGCGGAGATGTTTTAACGTCTTATACTTGATTTCTTGTAAGAACTCAATGCCCTTTTGCTCACATTTACTACGAGTGTGTAAAATGTTGATCCTGCAATCTCCGGGGAATATCATGGGTGAACATTGCACTAATACTGTGTCAGTGTCCCGTCAATCTTTGCTCTTTTGACGGCATATCCAAATACCAGGACACTCAGTGGCAGCATGATTGCCGAAAAGGCGGTTAATGCTGCGATGTTTGGCAGGAGTGCGCTTAAAGAACTCCCCTTGAGCAGGGCGAGTCTCATGCCTTCGAGGGAATAGGTAACCGGCAGCACGGCGGACAATTTTTGAAGCCACTTCGGTAGGACAGAGACGGGATAGTACAATCCTCCCAAAATGCCGGAGGCGTTGGTAAAGAGCCAGTTTACCGGATTTCCCTTTTTTAATACCATGACAAAACTGGCGGAGATTATCCCGATACTGCTGAAAGAGATAATGGTGAGAAGCAGGATAAGAAGTGCCCCGGCGATGTTCGCATTGCCCATGTCGACGCCGAAGAAAAAGGCCCCTAGTATCAGGAATACGGCCACTTTGAAAGAGGCAAAGATGAAACTATAGAGAGAGGAGGAGAGTATGATTGCTGGAATCTCTGTCTGGGTTACCAGCAGCGCCTCCAGTGTCCCCACCATTTGCCCCTCCCGAATGCTGGCTGAAAGGCCGTCCATGGATACCTTAAGATAGTTAAAGAATGCCACGCCAATAAGGACGAAGGAGAAATAATCTCCCCCGTAAGGCTTGAGATAGGATGTGCCAACATCTCCCAGGAGCTTTGAGAGGTAGAAAAAGGTCACGGTGGTGATGAGGATGCCAAAGACCTGCATGAAGGATGCAAGTTTATAGCTTGCCTCATGAATAAAGTCTTTCCAGACAAAGGCAAGGGGTTTTTCTATAAACAAAGCCATAATAGCGCCTTCCGGTTTTTTTTATAGTTTTTGTAATCAATCAGTATATTGTCAATTATCAGGGGAAATATGGGTTCCAGCTTTCCGCGCGGATGGCAAAAAGGGCATATACTGAGAAAGAGAGGGGAACATCTGCCCCTGAGGGAGCATCTATTTTCTTCCAATGACCATGGAAAACAGTTCACCCAAAGAGGTCTCTTTTTCATAAAAGGAACAAATCTTGCCTCCTATTTCTGCGATTTCTTTCACTACGGGAAATATATCGTTGTCGCCATCCTTGATTTCAACTTCGATCTGCGTGGTATCGGAAAAAGAGTTGTCCGGTATTATGGTAACTTTCCTTGCGGAAGTGATGTGATGAATCTTTTCCAGAAATCCGGTGCCCGGGCTCTTTAATTCTATCACATATCCCTTCCCTGAATGGAACTCCCTTTTTATCTCTCCTATGAGGCCTGCGGTTTTTACTTCTCCCTTGTGGATAATAGCGATGCGGTCACAGAGTTCCTCAGCTTCATGCAAGTTATGCGTCGCAAATATTACGGTTTTTTTCTCCGTTTTAACTAATTTTTCCCTTATCAACTTCCGGAGTTTTTGTGCGGAGACGGGGTCCATCCCACTGGTCGGTTCATCCATAAAAATGATTTCCGGTTCCGTAAGGAGTCCTCTGGCTATTGCCAATTTCTGCCTCATACCGGTAGAGTAGTCTTTAAACATCCTGTCCGCATCGTATTCAAGTTCCATGAATGACAACAGGTTTTTGATCCTGGTCTGAGCCTCATGGCGGTGGACGTTGTTGAGTTTCGCAAAAAATGAAAGATTTTGCCTGCCGGTAAGCCTCCAATAGAAGCTCCGCTCGTCACCCACCACATAGCCAATGAGCTTTCTTATCTTCTTTTGATCTTTTGTGACGTCCAGTCCGTTCATCCACGCAGTTCCCGAGGTGGGAAGTACGAGGGTGCAAAGGATTTTTATGAGGGTGGTTTTACCGGCTCCATTTGAACCAAGAAGCCCGAATAACTCCCCCCTTTTTATCCGGATACTTACGTTTTGTAAGGCGGCAATTTCCTTTTTTCTGAAAAGATGAGTGAATAAGCCGCCGTATCCTTTTATTACCGGATACTTTTTTGTCAGATCCTGTGTCTCTATGCAGTAGGACAATTTGGTAATCCCGGACAAATGGAGCAAAGCTCCGTGGAGATCAGAAATTCAGAGTAACGATTCAGAAAATATTATTTAAGTCTAAAAAATCGGACAGTCCAAACCGTCTGGAGCAAAACTATTTTATAGTCAGGAAGTTCCGAATGGCTCATAAAAAGCCCGGCATATCTACTTCCCTTTTTTCGCCTTTTTTTTATATATGGAAAAGTAGCCCTCTGCTTCCTTCTCCATGCCTTTTGCTTTATAAGCATTTCCCAGGTCGTTATATATTTCAATGTTGTCCGGATTGGACATTACGGCTGTCTGAAAGGCATTAATTGCATCATCATATTGTTTTTTCTTCATGTAGTCCTTTCCTAACCGATATTGTGCATCGGCATGACTAACATCAATTTCAATTACCCTGGTGTAGTATCGGATAGCTTCGTCTGTATTACCCGTTTTATCATGTAAGAGAGCTATATTAAGCAGTGCATTGATATGTCCCGGGTCGATTTCCAGCGCCTTATTATATTCCGACAGGGCTTCCTTCTCCATGCCTTTCATTGAATAGACAATACCTAAGTTTGAATAGGAAATTGCAAGACCCGGGTCCAATTCAATACGCTTCTTTAACACCCGGATTGCATCATCATATTTACCAATTTTTGTATATGCGATACCCAACAGCGCATAAACAGACCGATAGTCCGGATTCATTTCAATGGTCTTGTTAAATGTTGTTATGGCATTATCAAAAACCCCTTTGTCGAAATACGCTGAACCAAGATTGTAATAAGCTTCAACATCTTTTGGATTTTGTTCAATTGCCTTCTGGAAGGACTCAATGGCATTGTCATACTGACCCTTTTGCGCATATGCAACGCCAAGCTTATTGTATACATCAGGGCAATCGGGATTCCTCGCCAACGCCTTTTTATACATCTCTATTGCTTCATCAAAAAGGCCATACTGGGCGTATTGTAGCCCCTGTTTATACTGTTCATCAGCAATTTTAAGTTGACCCAATAATGCCTCTCCCTGAGGTCTATCTTTGTTTTTTGCAGTAACAGTCCCTTCTTTTGAAAAACAATGAGTCGAATTCAACGGGGCCATCATCGCAAGATTACATAGAATTGTTATACCGATAATCTTTTTACTATCCATGATACCTTCTCCTTACGGTTTCATTCATAAATCGACCTGAAAAAATGGAATATACAAATCCGGATTCAAATAAAGCCACACGTACAATATTTATTAGCATTGCATTTTTTAAAAAAGGTAGTGCCGATCCCGTGTAGTCAGCCTGTGCAGAGGGATAAACCATCCGCTCTCTATACCGTACTTCGTGCCGTTTGCATAGGAAAGTATGAATTTTCAAACAACTACAATTATTACCAATTTTATTATAGAGCGAATTATATCCGCATATGGACAGGATTCAACTTATCTTTTAAATCGGAAAAGCATTTTTCCGAGATAAAGCAACACTAAAATTACACAGAGGAGGGCGACATCGGTTGGACCGGTTGGAAGGTCAAACCGGTAGGAAATGTAAAAACCAGCAAAAGACGCAACGACTCCAACAGTTGATGAAACGATGCAGAAAAGAGGAATACCACGCGTGACCATCCTTGCCGCAACTGGTGGTATCAATAGAAAGCCAAAGATAACCAATGGACCAACAGTCATAACTCCGAAGGATATAATGATACCGATAATAAGATAAAGCATAATGTCCCATAGGACCACTTTTTTCCCAATGGTAGTCGCCATATCGATGTCATATGATACCAGGATAAAATTACGATGAAAACCGATGAGGACAATAAATATTGATCCGTAGATGGCAAACATTGACCATAGATAGATATCCGGTATGGAAATAATCTCCCCGGTAAGCATGGAAAGTACTTCTGATTTTCCGTAAGGATTCCAGGAAACAAACAAGATAGCCGCCGCGCCAGCGATGGCATAGGTAAATCCTATGCGGTTTTCTGTGAATCCTTTCCGCCTTCGCTCGAGAATGGCTAAAACAAAGATGGTGATAAGTGTGAAGAAGACTGAACCTGTTAGTGCCATTACTTTTTCAGATTCTATATGACGGAAAAAATGCCACCCGAGGGTATGTAGAAGAAATGCAAAGGCGACACCTGCATTTGACACTTGTGGCAGCGCTATACCCATAAGAATCATACGACGCAGCACAAAAAAAATGCCTACCTGAGGACACACAAACCCCACGATTAATCCCGCATAAAATGCGTTTCGTAAAAGGAAATGTGGACTAAGTATCTCTAATAATTGTTCCATCCGTCACTCCTGATTTGGTACTTCATCGATCCTTGACAAAGCAATTATCTCTTCCAATGAACCAAGCACTACCTTGTAGTGATGAATATGGATTATTTTTTTAACCCAACTTGGAATATAATGGACTTCGTGGGTAATCATCATGATCGTTAATTGGTGCTTTCTGTGCAGTACAGAGATAAGTTCTATGATCTTTTTTTGGGCAAGGATATCAAGTCCCGTAATGGGTTCATCAAGCAGCAAAACATTTGGCCTTGTTGCCAGCGCCCGTGCTATAAGTATACGCTGTTTTTGCCCCCCGGATAACTCGGAAAAAAAATTCTTTCTGAGTTCCAGCATGCCAACATCTTTTAAGCATTGTTCTACCAATAAACGATCGATTTTAGAAGTGGGACAAAATGGTTTCCTCTGCCCGAAAGTACCCATCAACACGACCTCTTCTGCGGTAAATGGATATATTTCGTCTAAGTGTTTGCGCTGCGGCACATATCCAAATCTCGGGACATTTTCATTGCCATAGATGATGCTTCCCTGTATGGGAGGAATGATCCGCAGAATGGTCTTAAACAGGGTGGTTTTACCACATCCATTTGGTCCGAATAAGACGACGAATTCACCACTTTTTAAAGAAAAATTAATATCGCTAAGGATAGTATTCCTGCCATACCCAATAGCAACGCCTTTTAAAGTAATACAGTTTTCCGTATTCATGTTGGACTAAGATTTGGTTTTGAGCGCCGTTACAATCTGATTAATCGTATAATCAAAGAGAGCAATATAATCTTGCACTTCTTTTTGACCTCCGACCATAATTGGTAAAATGACAACCTTTGCCCCTGTCCGTTCAGAAACAAATTCAGGGATTTTTCGTTCCCGGAATTGTTCTATAAGAATAAGTTTTACCCCTTCATTTTTCATCATGGGAATAAGGGTGTTGAGATGGGATGGAGAAGGAGGAATCCCCGGTTTTGGTTCAAGCTCTCCCACGATATTTAGATTAAACCGCTTTGCAAAATACGGGAAAGTCTTGTGATAGGCAACAATCTTTGTTCCACGAAAGGGCTCCATCATTTTTTGCCATTCGGGTAATTTTTGATCCAGTCTCTGAATAAAATTCTTTAGGTTGTCCCGATAATCGTTGCAATTTGTCTCATCAATTTGACATAGTTGATCACAAATATGGGAGGCGACAATTTTCCCATTGAGCGGATCCAGCATAAAATGGGGGTTGCCATACGGATGGAGGTCGCCGGCAGCGCGGGTGACTGCTGAGGGTACTTCTAAAATTTGAATTCCGGGAGATGACGCAACAACATATCCGGAATTCCCAGGAAGTATTTTCTGATTTCTAGCGCTTAAAACCAGGGATGGCAACCAGGCCATTTCCAATTGTAAACCTCCCTCGATAAGAATATCCGCCTTGTTCAGTTTCATAATAAAACCAGGTTTCGCATCAACAAAGTGGGGGTCTTCCGTAGGCTTTGCAATAGTAGTTACTTCAACTTTATCCTTTCCAATTTCCTTTGCCAGGTCACCCAGATCAGAGGTTGTTGCAACAATATGTAATTTGGCATGAACAGTAGATGCCCAGCTTACTGCAAATAAGAAACAAAGGCATACTATTTGGTATTTTATTTTCATATTATATTCCTTTTAAAATTTATGCGCTCCATGTGAACCCAGCAAAAATTCAAATTGAAGAAATACCGAGTGTTCCGTCGTATCATTCCCTAAAATATCATCATAATTGTATTGTAACCGGATTTTTGAAAATTCCGTTGGATAAAATGTAAGGTTAGGCGACAGTCTCCAACGTTCAAATCCTAATGGATCAGTTGCGGCTTCTTCTCCATCTACATAATCTCCGCGAAATCCGGCCACCCATCGTTTCTTGAATCCCCACATAATTTGAGAATATGCACCCCAGTTATTCAATACTTCGTCCGTCAGTCCGGCATGTATGTCTTCGCCTGCCTCAAATCGTCTGCCCATCACCTCGGTCTGCCACGTAATAAAGGGAAATCCCAATTCCGCGTATTTTGATTTCCATTTCCAGAACATATCAAGACCATATATGATTGTGCTTTTATCCCTTCCGGTAGAATTCGGACCAAAGGCCGCTGAGGCGCCCAGTAAAACGGTCTGTTCATCCGTCAGATCAAAAGAAGTTGCAACACGGGGAACGTAAAGCAGGTCATCCATGCTGCGTACTCCGGGGTCATCTGCTGCACGCGCGAACTTCCCGTCAGGGTTTCTAAAGCTGAAGGCCGTTTCTCCCTGGCTATCCTGAATGGTAAAGAATAATTCCGTGTAAATGTCCGTTGGCGCCAGCCATGAAATACGCACCCCCGGATTTCTCAACCCATCAGGACCAAGAAACCGGCCATTGACAAGTGGCTGATCCGCAAAATTCCACGTATGTGGATGCGTGGGATTCAATCTGCCAAATTCCGTAAAAAAGGTGCCTGCCTTTACCTGTAAATTTAAAGGTAATGACATCGAGGTCAGGTATGCCTCTTCCACCTCCAGAAACGACTTACCATCTTTATCAATCTGAAATACGACATCGCCTAGTCCATAAAAATAGGGATCTACTGCTCCTTCGAATACCGTTTCTAAATTTTGCGCTGTAAATCCACGCTGGTTGGGGTCGTGTCCGCCCGTTTCAAGACTTTCCAGATCCTTTGCAGTTGAGCCAGCCGCGGCAAACAATGCATCAAAGGAAATTTTCATATAGCTCGGCCCTGCACTCCATAGTGTGATGGGTTGTGCAGGCGACCATGCCCCTGATTGTAATCCTGCAGGTTGGTCCGTAGCTGTCGTATTCGCCGGTGGTGACGTTGTTTCTGCCATTGCCCCTTGCGGAGGAAGAGACATGGTTTGTGGCGCAGAAGGAGGAATTGTGCTTGTGGCAGCTTGTGGCAGCACGGGTTCTTCCGACACAAAAGTCTCCGGGGTTTTTGTACCCACCTTAGCAGCAGATAACTTATCTTCTTCTAATGATATTTTTTCTTTTTCAAGCATTGTTTTTTCTTTCTCAAGGATAGCGATTTTGTCTTGCATTTCTTTAAAGCGGTTATCGTAGTCCTGTTTCATATTTACCAGAAGTTCCTTCATGCCCTGAAGCTGACCCACAATCTCATCAAATTCGTCTTTTCTGATACGGATCTCCTTAGTGTTTTCTGAGGTTTCTTCGCGTTCCTCTTCCTCCAGGGTGCTTACCGGCAGGAAATCTTTGCCTACGTCACCGTTTCCTGTGTCAAGGGCGAACAGCCTCCCGCTCCCACTTGAAATGAGTATGCATATAAGCACCAGGTAATTTATCTGCCTCATACCATTCTCCTGTAAACGCTTTGAAATGAGAAGATAGTATCTAACTCGTTCGGGTTAGGGATAATTTAATGTATAGGAATTCAAAGTATGAACACGACGCCCTACGTCATGCGGGTATTATGCCTTTGTGTTTTGGTGGTCTAAATCTTTTGGCTATGCAAAATAGCAGGGAAAGGACGGCGGCGGACGAATGGTAAATCTCTGTATAGATAAGGACGAAAGGATTGGGTTGGAATTTCCCGGAGGACTAATGCAGATAAAATCAAATTGCACCTCTACTGCGAAAAATGGTACTGCAACGGAAGGCGTCTTCAACCACTGGCAGATTTGGCATGTTGCGGAGTTATGTTGATTACCGCTTTCTGAAACCTCAAGGCGTGAAGTTTCAGAGATATCAGGAGTTTTATGGGCTATTATCGTATGTTGGCCGTGGTTACAATACTGGTTTTTTAAAAAAGTATTATGCAAACTCCCGAGCACTAAACATAACAGTAGGTAGGGAAGGAGCGTCGAAACAAACAGGATGTTAGTTCGATTTTTATTTCTGATAAAATACTCCATAAATAACACTTGCACAGGAAAAGAAATGTTTTTAGCCTTCGATACTGTAAAGCATGCTAATACCTTTTCTACGGTAAGTCAAGTGAAATTCTCATAGGCTTTATATGAAAACAAGGCAGTAATCTTGTCCGTCCAATTTACTATCGTGAACGCAAAAGAACGTTGTCGTTTGTGGGCACTTTCGCATTGCTCAACGCAAACTCTCTCTCTGCAAAGCAATCCATGCATTGGAGATTGCTTCGGGTTGTCGCCTTCACAATGACATTTGCACGTTACATTTATTATAGTTAAAACGAAATCGATATGGCGCTACATTCCCTTTGAATTTTGTTATAACATCATGTAGGGATCGACATCAACCATTATTTGCACACTTTTTGAAGGTTTTAGCACGTCTGCGTTGCCCTGAAGGGCTTTGTGAATGCTAGCGAGGTTCTGTGCCTTCAATAACATATGCCACCGGAACAGATTGTTGATTCTGGTCACAGGGGCAGGTGATGGCCCGAGTATTTCAAGATGGTTATCGTTTATTTTTGCAAATTCTTTAAGTCTATCGCCAATGATGGCAGATTTTTCTTTGACATTTGCCTCCTGCGGGCCGCGGATAATGATCCGCGTGAGATTTCCAAAGGGAGGATACCCCAATTGTTTTCGATATTCCAGTTCTTTCCTGGCAAATCCTTCATAATCATGGGCTGCTGCATAGGTGATACTGTAGTGTCTTGGGTTGTACGATTGCACCACTACCCGTCCGCCCTTTGTCCCTCTGCCCGTTCTGCCTGCTACCTGCGAAATGAGTTGAAAGGTCCGTTCGCTCGCGCGAAAGTCCGGCAGATTCAGAATGGTATCCGCAGAGATTACCCCTACCAGGGTAACGTTAGGGAAGTCTAATCCTTTTGCAATCATTTGTGTGCCGAGCAATATCTGGAATTCGCCCCGTTCAAATGCATTTAAAGCCTTTTCATGGGCATCACGCACCCGCATGGAATCACTGTCCATCCGGATAATCTGATAATTGGGAAATTTATTCCTGATTTCATCTTCAATCTTTTCCGTTCCAAAACCGCGATAGTTGATATTGCTTGCCAGACAATCCGGACATGATTCCGGCGGGTGTGTTTCTGCATGACAATAATGGCACAAGACCGTATTGAATTTCTTGTGAAAAGTCATGGGAATATCGCATCGCCGGCATTTTAATACAAACCCGCACCGTTTGCAGTGAATATAGGGCGCAAATCCACGCCGGTTCAAAAACAAGATCACCTGTTCATTTCTGGCAAGGGATTGTTTCATATAATATTCCAGCCGCTGCGAAATAATGTTGAATCCCCTGCGTTTACGGACCTCTTCACCCATATCGACAATATCTACAGGAGGGAGTTTCCGCTCACCAATCCGCCTGGGGAGGACGATCTTTTCATAGTTTCCGTTCATCGCCTGTTGGTAGCTTTCCAGAGAAGGCGTTGCCGTGCCCATGATTACCATAGCGTTTTCATACGTTGCCCTGAGAATGGCAATATCCCTGGCATTATATCGCGGGTTGTTTTCCTGTTTATAAGTGTTCTCGTGTTCCTCATCGATAATGATCAACCCAACATTTTTCAGGGGGGCAAATATAGAGGAACGGGCGCCAATGACGATATCCACCTTGCCTTCCCTAATATCATTCCATTGCGACTGGTGAACCGTTCCAAGGAGACTGCTGTGCAATACGGCAACCTTACAAAACCGCGCCTTTAATCGTTGGATGGTTTGTGGGGTAAGAGATATTTCGGGGACGAGGTATATGGCCTTTCTGTCCTGTTCAAGCACCTTTGTTATGGCTTGAAGGTAGAGTTCCGTCTTCCCGCTGCCGGTAATGCCGTGAAGTAATATTACCCCGGGTTTTGGCTCTAAAAGTTTTTTGCAAATACTATCAAATGCCTTTTGTTGATCTCCGGTAAGGGTTAAATGTTGCTGCAACGGATCGATGGTACGAGATGTGTTTGCAGCATCCTGGAGTCTGCTTTCGATAAGGACAAAACCTTTTTTCTCCAATTGGCGAAGGCCTGGCATTGTGCAGCCACTGATGCGGATCAATTCTTTAGCGTTTATTTCAGCAGAGTGGTCCAAAAGGATTTCAAGCGCCTTGGCCTGTTTTGGAGCACGGGCCTTTATTTGTATGAGGACATCCTGAACAGGACTTGTGGTACGTTCCTTCAATCGAACAAACGTATTCCAACGCTCTTTTTTTTTACTGCGCACCACAGGGGGAACAACCGCCGAGATCGCTTCCCCCCACCCACAATGATAATGAAACGACAACCACTGGGTGATCTTTAGCATGATGTCATCAATCAATGGCGATGAATCGATAATACTTAAGACGTCTTTCGTTTTATCGGTAAATGGGGTGTCGGTAAATCCAACGCAAAACCCGGCAATAATCTTGTTCCCAAAAGGTATCCTTACCCGCATACCAACGGCAAGGGTTCCGCATAAGTGAGGAGGAATGCTGTAATGAAAAATTTTTTGTAAAGGGATATTGATAACCACTTCTGCGTAGAGTTTTTGAGCAGGCCGACTTACCGGGGTGATGAGATGTTCCATGATAGGAGATAATTATGGCTAACTGCTATGAAGAGTAAATATAAGAAAAGAAAAAGACTTCTTTTATGAAGTAAAATCAATGGCAATCTATTTAACCATCCTGGATTATATGGCAGAATTTCTTTTCTTTCCATAAATAATTTACTTAAAAACCATTAGAAAAGTCAGAACCACAAATGTAGTCAAGTTTTAGCTTAGTAATTACGGTATAAATGGCACTGGCAGAAGAAGCAAACGTGCCGGAAAGAGAAGAAACTGTGGAGTGGATATTCTTAAGCGCGGACAAGACAGATGGTTCTGAGGAAGTGTGCGGGAAACTCAAATGGTATACCATGCAGTGTGGGATAGAATAATAAAGGGGATTCAGGGGGTTGTCTCTGCCATGAAACCATAGACGTAAACTTTTTTGCTGGTTCAATCGCCCTCGATTGAACCTAAACATTTGGCATCTTTCACGGCGAAGTCTGTTTAATACCTAATTGCACAACTCAAAACATACGGTTCAGTCTGCAAGATTGAACCAGCCGGGAACAGCCTGCGCTACGGCGAGGGCGGGGGACACCTTCCTGCGGGTTCAGGTTTGTAACCTGAACCCCATAGTTTATCAACGAATAATGCCAGGGAATTCATACCAACGGATAAATCAAACTATTGGGTTCAAGTTGCAAACTTGAACCCGCCTGGGCCGTGAACAGCCTGCGCTACGGCACGGGCAGGGGGACTCCCCCTGCACCCCCAAATAATCTAATTACTCAAACCACCAAATCACTGACCATCATAGCCGTGTCCGCCTCGTACACACCATACGTAGTAATTGCCGGGCTTATCGTAGTAGTAAACGCCACCAGCGTAGAAGTGCACGTTCCACGCGACGCCGGTATTGCCAACGTAGGTAGTAGACGACCAATAGTAGTCCGACCGCACATTGGCAAAGGGATGGCCGCTGGGAAGTGCAGGATTGCTCCGCGTCGGGTCTACCAGGCTTGCCAGTTCCTCAACCGTCGGAAGCCGCCATCCTTTGCGTCCACCTACATTTTTATCATAGGCATAAGAAATTGCATTAGCCCAGGTTCTTCGTTCTGTATCCGGCGATTTCTCCCACACAAGACCCGTCTCCTTATCCAGCACCGCCTCACCACCCAACACTACCTTAAAGCGCTTGGTGGCCTTGGGTATCTTCTTGTCCCACGCATCTGTTGTCGTCTTCGTGACGTGGCCAGGAAGTTCAGCCGCCTCCATCTCCACCGCCATAACATATCCACCATACGTTACTGGCACCACCAATACCGACATCAACCATAATAATTTCTTACCCTTCAGCTTCATCTCCCTCCCCTCCTTCAAAAACATTTAAAAAAAGATAAAAACACCTCGCCATAGTAAATGTATAATAGTTCTGCCGGCTCAAAATACATGCAGAATTACAACCCCCCTGCCCCCCTTTTCTAAGGGGGAATTCCTCTGCGGGTTCAGGTTTGTAACCTGAACCCCATAGTTTATCAACGAATAATGACAGGGAATTCATACCAACGGATAAATCAAACTATTGGGTTCAAGTTGCAAACTTGAACCCGCCTGGGCGCCGCAACCAAATCACTGCTCAGTACCTGCAGGGGACGAGTTTAACCATTCCTCTTTCCCCCTTGCAAGGCGAGGGCAGGGGGACTCCCCCTGCACCCCCAAATAATCTAATTACTCAAATCACCAAATTACATACCATCATGGCCGTGTCCGCCTCGCACACACCATACGTAGACATCGCTGGTCTTATCGACGCCGTACACGCTACCACCGTTGAAATGCACGTCCCACGCGAAGCTGGAATTGCTAACGTAGGTAGTAGACGACCAATAGTAGCCCGACTGCACATTGGTAAAGGGATGGCCGAGGGGAAGTGCAGGATTGCTCTGTGTCGGGTCTACAAGGGTCCTTAATTCCTCAACCGTCGGAAGCCGCCACCCACCGCGCCCGCCTACATTCTTGTTATAAGCATAAGAAATTGCATCAGACCAGCTTCTCGTTGTTGTATCCGGCGACTTCTCCCACACAAGACCCGTCTCCTTATCCAGCACCGCCTCACCACCCAACACTTTCTTAAAGCGCTTGGTGGCCTTGGTTATCTTCTGGTCCCACGCATCTGTTGTCGTCTTCGTGACGTGGCCAGGAAGTTCAGCCGCCTCCATCTCCACCGCCATAACATATCCACCATACGTTACTGGCACCACCAATACCGACAACAACCATAATAATTTCTTACCCTTCAGCTTCATCTCCCTCTTCCTGCAAAAAAAAGAATTAAAAAAATACAGTGTTGTCCGGTTAGAAATTTGCATGTACGGTTTTGTCATACCCGAACGCTTTCATCGGGTATCCAGTGAACCCTGAACCTCCTGGATTCCCGCTAAGCTTGTCCTCGCATAAGCGGGGAAACATGCGGGAATGACATCTCGAGTGCAATAAAACAAGACATGCAAATTTCTAACCAGACAACGCTGTCTAAAATTGTAAACAAACAAAAAAAGCCTTACTGCAAAAATGTTCGTCAAAACATCTTCGGCAGTAAGGCTGTCTTCTTTATCGCTACCGTAAAACCCGTCTTTCGCAACCTACGTCTGTGTACGCATGGAAAAGACCCCGTTACTTTGCGTCCCCTGATCACTCAGGGTTTGCCTTTATCGTGGTGCTTTTTTATTGATATTATTCGCGTGAATAGCGTGAACTAAGCTACCAGTTTATTTTCCCGTGTCAAGCAAAAAAAATAACAAAATATCGTAACAATTAAGTTTTTTGAAAAATTCCAACAGTGGCGATGTTTACCACGCAATGTAGGGGCGAAGCATTTGCCATAACTGCCATACATGCGTTTACACCCACACGGGCAAATGCTTCGCCCCTACTAAATTGTTACTTATTTCTTATTTCTTCAGCAACATAGCGATCTCATCGTCAAATTCCTTTTCCGACATATAGCCAACATGTCTGTTGACCATCTTGCCGTCTTTATTATAAACTATGGTAGTCGGGTACGCACGCAGATCGCGTGCCTCAGCAATATCGCTCCCCCCAAGATAAACAGGGTTGTTAATACCCATTTTTTTTACGACCCCGGGAACCACTTCAGACCCATTTTCATCAAAGGCGATCCCAATAATTTCTACACCGGTATCTTTGTATTTATTATAAAGATCAATGAATCCCGGTCCACTTGGAGACAACCGTGGCAATATCATCCGCATCCACCTCTTCTTGGAACTGCTTGATTATTGCTTCGGTAAATTCTTGTCCATATATCACCATGAAAATACTATAACATTTGATTGGCTGTGTGTACGGCAAAATATGTGGGACACATTCAGCTTTCTCGAGGGGGCACAACAGATTGAAATTCCTATACGTATACATAAATTTACATTGACCAACGCATCTATATTGTAATAGTCTGATGAAACTGCTAAGATATGTTGCATTGTATTGAATAGTCAAAGTCCTTAAAATTGGACTATTGCTATAAGTAAAGTAAAAATAATGAAGAGGAGGAATTATGCGGGACTTTTCAGGTTGGTATCGAGATTGTAGAAGACAATATTATTCTCACAAGATTCTTTTATAATCACATTTCAAACGCAAGACTTAAAGATGTCTATATAAAATATGCAAAATCCTTTTTTTTGATAACATATTCATGTTTTCTGTACTCACTGTGACAATCGATTAGTACTTCTTCAATCATTTTATTAAGGAAATATACCATGGGCTTCCCAAATCAGCGGCTCCGCCGATTACGTCAGAATGAAAATATCAGAAGACTGGTAAGAGAAACAGACCTGTCAGTCAATGACCTGATAATGCCTTTATTTGTCCGGCCTGGAAAAGGCGTTAAACAAATGATACCATCCATGCCGGGAAACTATCAGATGTCTGTTGATAAGCTGGTTGAAGAGGTAAAAATCCTGGAAGGGCATGGGATTCCCGGGATTATTCTCTTTGGGATCCCAGACAAGAAGGACGAGATGGGCTCTGACGCCTATGCAGACGAAGGTATCATTCAGCAGGCCATTATCGCCATTAAAAAGGCAGTAAAAAATATTCTGGTGATTACGGACGTCTGTCTGTGCGAGTATACCGATCACGGACATTGCGGGTTTGTGAGAAGAGACGACAAAACGGGCAATTTTGAAGTGGATAACGACATGACCCTGGAACTCCTGGTAAAAGAGGCCGTTTCTCATGCCAGAGCAGGCGCTGACATCGTAGCGCCCAGTGATATGATGGATGGCCGGGTAGGTGCGATCCGGGATGCTCTTGATGAAGGGGGATTTCATCATATCCCCATCATGGCCTACTCTGCCAAATATGCTTCCGGGTTTTATGGGCCCTTCCGGGAGGCCGCAGAATCCACACCAGGATTTGGCGACCGATCCTCTTACCAAATGGATCCGCACAATGCCACAGAGGCGCTTCGTGAGGTATCGCTGGATATAGGAGAGGGTGCCGACATCGTAATGGTAAAACCCGCATTGGCCTATCTCGACATCATCCGGATAATAAAAGATACCTTCGATTATCCTGTTGCAGCCTATAATGTCAGCGGTGAATTTTCCGTCGTGAAGGCTGCGGCTGAAAAGGGCTGGATTGATGAAAAGCGCGTCGCCCTGGAAATTCTTACCGGTATCAAACGCGCCGGCGCCGATATGATCCTTACCTATTGGGCAAAAGACGCCGCGCAGTGGCTAAAAAAGTAAGTTTTAGCCATAAAAACTGAATACCTCTTAATCAGGCATTCTTTAGCGGCAGCTTTTAAATTAGCACCTATCATGAAAACATTGTGTAATTTTTTTACTTCAAACGAAAAACCCCAATATCCTTTTCCTGAATATTGGGGTTTTTATATCGCAATTATAATTATACTTTCAGTGACTACTCCATATTTTTATACACCTGAACTATAGCAATTGATTATCCTTTAAAATATCAGAGAGTGCCTTTTCATAACCTTATAATTTAACGACTTTCGTGGCTTTATAACCCTTCTGGTCTTTTATAACTTCAAATTCGACCTTGTCTCCTTCTGCAAGGGTTCTGAACCCTTCTGACTCGATTGACGTTTGATGTACAAAAACATCCTGGCCATTATCCTGGGAAATAAAACCAAATCCCTTTTTGTCATTAAACCACTTAACTGTTCCTGACGCCATTATTAAATCACCCCCTCTCACCTGTAAAATAACGCATAAAACAAAAAAGGCTACTCGATTGTACACCTAGTAGCCTTACTATCACATCCATATATAATACGACTTTTACGTTACAACCTAACCTCATGTTTCGAATAATACCAAAGAATTTACAGAAAAGCAAAGGAATATTAAAATAAATTTTTCATCTTGAATTTGAAATATTTTGCCATTAGTATATTTTTACAATCCTGTATTGAACTGATTTATACTCTCGTTTGAAAATGACGCCTTGCAAAATATGCAGTCGTAAGAAAGGCGAACGCCTGTGTGTGAAACTCGGAGACTGGCTATGCCCGGAATGTTGCGGACAACACCGGATCGTACAGATTAATTGCTGGACTTACTGCCCATTCTTTTTTGGAGAACAAACCTCCGTTAATCCAGATAAAGCCGGGAAATAAACCTTTCAGGAGACCGCCTGTGAAGCACCAACCCTGTGTTATCACCCTGATGACGGACTTTGGCGATCAGGATGCATACGTGGGCATCATGAAGGGTGTGATAACAGAAGTCAATCCCCGGGCAAATATTATCGACATCTGCCACAGTATTCCACCACAAGACATATTCAAAGGCGCCTATCTTCTCTATACATCGTATAAATACTTTCCGAAAGGAACTATTCATGTAGCAGTTGTTGATCCCGGCGTCGGAAGTAAAAGAAATATTGTTTGTGTAGAAACGCGCAATTACCTGTTTCTTACACCCGACAACGGTATTCTTGGTTTTATTATTCAGGAAGAACGGCCAAAAAGGATTATCCGTGTAACAAACAATAATTATTTTCTGCCTGCACCCAGTAATACCTTCCATGGCCGTGATGTCTTTGCCCCCGTTGCAGCACATTTATCACTCGGTATAAAACCAAAACAACTAGGCAATGCGACCAAGCAATTGGAACACCTGAGCATACCTCAGCCAGTGTGTAAAAATACCAGACAATTAGAAGGTCAAATCATCTCAATCGACCGCTTTGGAAACCTTGTTACCAACATTACGAAATCGCATCTGGAAGAATACGTCCGTGAACAAATACGAGATTTGGATCGAAAATCGGGGGTTAGGAGTCAGAAGCCAAAAATCAGAAACCAGACTCCAGACGAACCGGGAAAAAGTTCCAAAAAGAAGATGCTACTGCCGTATAACACCCTGGAAACTACTATAGGGAAAAAGGAGATTACGGGAATTGTTAAGACGTATACGGATGTAAAGACGGGAAAACCGCTCATCCTTTTTGGAAGTGCAGGCTTTTTAGAGATATCCGTTAATCAGGGAAACGCCCAAAAATACTTCACCGTGGATAAGGGCAATAGGATATTAATCTCATGGATGCATGGAACATCCAGTAAAAGAACGGATATCAGACACAACACAATCGAAACCGGAACTAAGCGCCACAGGTAAACCGCCCGTAAAAAACAAAAATATGGCATCTCAATGCAGATATACACTGATAAATCAAAGGCGAGTCATCGACCTCGCCTATTGTACAAGCAGGTCCGGCATCGCCACAATCCTTTCTTACTCACACCCTTTACTTCATTGATTGAACAAAAATATTTTTATTTTATGGGAACAATTTCAGCCCTTCTATTCAGCGAACGACCCTCTTCTGTATCATTAGAAGCAATAGGCTTTTTAAATCCATAGCCAGCGGTAGAAATACGCGATTCCTGGATACCTTTCCCAATCAGATAATTCTTTACCGCCTGAGCTCTTTTTTGAGAAAGACCTATGTTATATTTTAAAGAACCGATATTATCCGTGTGTCCCTCAATCCGTATATGCATGTCCGGGTTATTTTGCAAAACATTCACGATATTGTTAAGATTTGAGTTGAACCTTTCTTTAATATCCCATTTCTTATAATCGAAAGTAACTCCTTTTACCACCCAGCATCCCCTTGAATCAACAATGGCGCCTTTTGGCGTATCCGGGCATTCATCGTACTTGTCTGGAACACCATCACCATCGCTATCAATATCTGCAACTTTTTTCGGTATTTCGTTTAAAAACACCTTCTTTACAAAGTCTGCCATATCGCTGCTGGACGCAATTTCATCGGCAGTCACCGAAAACCCGCAATTCATTTCACGTACAAGCTCTCTGAGCTCCTCTGCCCCTTCAGCAGTATTTCCCACAAAAATAGTATAAAGGCACACTCTGTCTCCGTACATTTCTCTTAAATTCCGCGCCCTTTCCAGAGGATTACCATATAACAGTTCTCCATCACTGACCAGAATTACTGCATTTTGTCCCCCCGACGTCAGTAACAGGTTATTCGCATCTTTAATTGCATTACCCGCTGGACTGCAACCCTGAGGAATCACTGCCCCATTTAACTCGTTTTCCAAAAGACTCCGTGAGTGTTTTGTAAGTCCATAAACAACGTTTGTATTGTTCAGGTGCTTTAAAAATCCATGTCCAAAGGTTACAAGGGCGCTATTTATATCCATTTCAGGCAGGGTATTATTCATCCTCATTAAAATGTCCTTAGCCACGTCAAATTTGGAATGTCCTTTGTTAATGGTACCCGTGTATTCGTCTCTCATCGATGCGGATGCATCCAAAATAACTACAAAACTCTCAATTTTTGGTACATATTCCACATTTTGTGATTCTGAATCTAATTTTTGAGGGGTAAAAGCTTCAAGAGGGTCAAGGGGTTTCTTTTGAGACCGAAGTTGTGCACAACCTGTTAAAATTATCATTGATGCTGTAATCAACGATGCTAATAGATATATTTTTTTCATAGCGATTTTCCTCTATAATAAGGTAAAAATAAATCTGTGCACATTAGCTTTTATTCGTATCTGACTGCAATTGCCAACTTAAATATTTTCTTATGTGAGAAATACTCTAGCAAAAACGTAAAAGATTGCAAGCTATTTCCATTTTTTCGGCTTAAATATAGTAAACGTAACAAATACATGTATCATAGTGAGGGTGACAACCCGAAGCAATATCCCGTGCATGGATTGTTTCGCGGAGTTTACACTGAGCAATGCGAATGCGCTCGCGCGGACAACGTCCTTTTTGCGTTCATTATCGTATATAGGCAGCGGCATGCAAGGAACTCAAAGCAACAGCCCATGTCGATACTTTAACAATATCGTTATATCCGAAGGATTGAAAGAAACACCATGAAACCGGCCAGCCCATTCCGGGAAAAGGCGACTAACAAATTCCCAATCTCTCTGGCAGATCCATTCGGATATGATATGATCACGCTGGGTGGGGATTGCTAAAGCTGAGATAATATCTGGGCACGCGAGATGGTGAGCCTTTCTGTGACTTCCGGATAAAAAAGCGCACCCTCAGCCACCTCAAACGACCGGGGAGCGATCCTCCGTACGTGGAGGAAACCAACTACATGACATTAATGACAGGGGTTACTTTTTTATTTTGAGGCAATATTAAATGAGAACGACGAAGAAGACCGTAGGTTTTTTTCAATTCTTCCAGGGCAATCTTCATCGTTTTTTTAACACGATTTGAGAAGAGATGATGATATGAGACTCGTTCGTTTCAGATATCTTCCAAGTGTACTCTCATTTTTTGGTGAGCCAGCTTGGCAAGGATTTTTCGGGGAATTATTCTGGATACATTAATCATAAGGGTATTGATAAAACCATGAATCGATACATGCTCTCCTCTCATCATTGCATTGTATCCATGAACCGCTACTTCTTTTGCAGTGGGCATTTTTTTTCGCTTGAAAGCCTTTTTATCATCTCCTCTCGCCAAAATATGGAAACCGGTATCCGTAGGACCGGGACATAGGGCAGTAACCGTTACGCCAGTCTCCTTCAGTTCCCTTGCAATGGCTTCGGTAAAAGACAGCACATAAGCCTTTGAAGCGGCATAAACTGATTGCAGCGGAACTGCCTGAAATGCCCCGATAGAAGCAACATTCAGTATCTTTCCTTTTTTCCGCGCAATCATTCCCTTCATAAAGAGCTTCGTAAAATACGTAAGCGCCACGATATTTACCTTCAGAATGTTTTCTTCATGATGCCAATCCGTATCGGAAAATTTTCCGAATATTCCGACACCGGCATTATTGATCAAGATATCAATCTCAATTCTCTTCGACATAAGGACGCTGTATATTTTTAATGGCGTTTCAGCCATACTTAAATCTTCCACAAATGTCATTACCGTAATTCCATATTCACTTTCCAGATCACCTTTTAGTGTATTACAGTTTTCCCAATCCTTATCAACCAAAACCAGATTATACTGTTTTTTAGCCAGTATTTTTGCAAATTCCCTGCCGATACCCTTGGAACTGCCTGTAATTAAGGCATTTTTTGTCTTTCTCGTATTTTTCATGGTATTCAGGGTTTCTGAAACTAGGCGACTGGTAACTGTTTTGTATCCTTAAGAGATGGCGATATTAAAGCAGGGATAAAAAAATAGCAAGTATTTTTTCATAAAGGAAAAGCATTCTGTGAACTGCATTGAACTACTTGCAGGCGGTTTGACAGGTCGTCTGATTTTCTGATTCTTTGCTCCTTGACATTGTTCATTGGTATGTGTACTGTATGAGCATAATTAAGATAATAAATATCTCTTAGAATAATTGCCCTTGCCATACGTGTCGTGTTCACACATTTACCCCTGTTTTTCTTAAAAATGCATTTGACGACAAAATGATACAGAAAACCTATCATGAGCAATTACAAATCTGGGACAAACAATATCTCTGGCATCCCTTTACCCAGATGCAGGACTATCTCAAAGAAACACCTTTGATTATAGAAGAAGGCGAGGGAATATATCTGCGGGATACCGGAGGGAAAAAATATATCGACGGAATTTCCTCCATGTGGTGCAATATCCACGGACATCGTAAGAAGGAGATTGACGATGCGGTAAAAATGCAGCTCGATAAGATTGCGCACACCACACTCCTTGGTCTGTCAAATATACCCGCCATCGAACTGGCAAGAAGACTTATAGAAATCGCACCGCGGGGTTTAACAAAGGTCTTTTATTCAGACAACGGATCTACTGCCAACGAAGTCGCTTTAAAAATGGCGTTTCAGTACTGGCAGCATAAGGGATTGAAAGACAAAAGACAGTTTGTGGCATTGCAGTGTGGTTATCACGGAGATACCGTTGCAACTATGGGTGTCGGTGGCATCGACATCTACCATAAGGTCTTTCAACCACTTTATTTTAAGACACATTTTGCACCAGCGCCGTACTGTTACCGTTGCCCACTCGGAAAACAACCCAAAGATTGTTCACTGGCATGTCTTGAAGCGTTAGAAAATATCTTAAAGGAACATCAGGACGGCATTGCTGCTATGATTATGGAGCCCATGGTACAAGGAGCAGGAGGGATGATTATTCATCCGTCTGGTTATCTGTCAGGCGCGCATGCCTTGTGTAAAAAATATAACGTGCTCTTTATTTTAGACGAGGTGCTTACCGGCTTTGGGCGGACGGGAAAGATGTTTGCCTGCCTTCATGAAGACGTTGTTCCTGATATTATGACGATATCCAAGGGTATTAACGGAGGTTATATGCCGCTGGCCGCTACACTTGCCACAGAGGATATCTATAACGCCTTTTTGGGCACCTACGCTGATTTAAAAACTTTTTTCCACGGGCACACCTATACGGGAAATCCCTTAGGCTGTGCGGCTGCGCTGGCCAGTTTGGAATTATTTATAAAGGAACGGATCCTGGAAATTTTAGTATCAAAGATTCAACATCTCAGGAACAGACTGAAACCCTTTGCGTCATTAAAACATGTCGGCGATGTCAGGCAATGCGGACTTATCGCCGCCCTTGAACTGGTAAGAGATAAATCCACAAAGGAACCGTACCCCTGGAAAGAACGGATAGGAATTCAGATCTGCCTTGAAGCAAGAAAACAGGGTTTGCTTATAAGACCGCTTGGCCATATCATCGTTATTATGCCGCCCTTGAGTATCAAAAACGACGAGATGGACAGAATGCTTGATGTTATTAACGAATCCATACAAGTTGTTTTACCATAAAGAATAATCGATCGTCTGTTATTCTCAGCGAATTTCATCAGAAGGGTTTTTGCTTACCAATCGCCTCAGAAAGATGGATCAGTTGATCAACGTCCAGAGCTTCCCCCCTTATTCGTTCATCCAGTCGCATGTCCTTAAGAACTTGCTTCAGGTGTTCTCTTGAAATTCCTGGTACGTTTAGCCTTTCGAGGCTATTGATCAGTGTCTTGCGCCGTGAAGTAAATATTGCATTGATGATCTGTCTGAAAAATGGATAATCTGTTATTCTGCCCGCATACTTCTCTTTCTGTACACGCACCTTAACAATTGCCGAATGTACCGACGGTTTTGGCCAGAATACTTCCGGGGGTAAGCTCTTTACGACCTCCACTTCAGAAAACAACCGGATAATTACGGACAACATCCCGTATTCCCTTGTGCCGGGAAGCGCCGTCATCCGCTCCGTAATCTCCTGCTGAAGCATCAGCACCATTTCACTGATGGGCAGATCATTTTCTAAAAGATTTATGACCACTGGCGTACTGATATTATAAGGCAGATTGGAAACAACTTTTATAGCGGCATGCCCGTGTTCCCTGAGCCAGTTATAGATCAAGGATGTTATGTACGGGTTCAGAGCGTGTTTTGTTTTTAAAATATCCGCATTCAGGGGAATGGTGTTATTATACAATCTAAGGATGTCAGACGACAGCTCAAACAACTTTCTATCTACCTCTATCGTAAACACCTGCCGGGATCTGGCAGCCAATAACCGTGTCAATCCACCCGTTCCCGTTCCAATCTCAAGGACGATATCGTCTTCCGTAAGATCCGCAATATCCGGGATGCATAACATGGCATTTTGGTCAGTAAGAAAATTCTGACCAAACCGCTTATTGGGGGTAATTCCCCTGCGGATGAAAATCTGTTTCAGTACGGACGGCGTATGGGGAATAAAGCTTATTTCTTCGTGTGTCATAATCGCTTCGCGATAAGAGTTGCATGGACAAACAGTCCCTGTACGGCTTGAACAGGGATTGTTTGTCCATGATCAAAAGAGTGGAATTTATAATTTTTGCTTTTTGTAACCAACAACTATTTTATAGTACTTCTTCATCTTCCGGTCGCCAGGCCGGTTCAACAATGCACAAAAACTTTAAATCACCATGCCCGATATTTTTAATACATTGTATTGCATTGGGCGGGATATAAATGGCCTGGCCGGAATGAACTTCTACAGACTCATGATCAATATACATGATTCCCTTGCCTTCCAGGATATAATATACCTCCGAGTATTTTAATTTATGCCGTGATGAAGTTTCGCCCTGCTTAACAACGGCATGCGCCAAACTGTAACGTAGGTTTATCTCCTCCTTATCGGGATGCAGAAGTTCACGGAGAATAGCATTATCCCCGGCAATAAATTCTTTGCAATTTTTTAAGTCCTTTATAAACATTTTTCTCTGCACTTCGATGTCTTTGCCGTCAATGGCATTTTGACATTCTCACCGCCGTCTTTATGGCTTCCATCATGGAAAGCGGGCTGGCAATTCCCTTGCCTGCAATATCGTAAGCCGTACCGTGGTCAGGAGACGTACGAACAAATGGAATACCCAGGGTAATATTCACCCCTGTTTCAAAGGCATGAAGTTTCAGGGGAATTGCCCCCTGATCATGATAGATAGCCACAACCACATCGTAATCACCTTTTAATGCCTTATAGTATACCGTATCGGCTGAGACCGGGCCTTCGCACCCTATGCCTCTTTTCTTAGCCTTTTCAATTGCCGGGATAATAATCTCTCTTTCTTCAACCCCAAAAATGCCTCCCTCACCCGCGTGCGGATTGAGGCCACACACAGCGATCCGCGGTTTCCTTATACCAAAGTACTGCTTCAGATGATTGCAGGTAATGACTATTGTCCCCAAAATACTTTCTACGGTAATTGATTGCGGCACATCCTTGATGGCAATATGCGTCGTTGCAAAGGCAACCCTGAGCTTTCCACCCACCATCAGCATAACAACACGCTCAGAGCCAGAAAAAATCCGGAGCATTTCTGTATGTCCCGGATAGCCATACCCTCCGAGATGAATGGCCTCCTTGCAAATCGGTGCAGTAACGAGGGCATCGATGTGCCCGCTCATGGCAAGATTAATCCCTCTGATCACGCATTGAACGGATAATTCCCCTCCCTCTGCAGTTGCCTTCTTCTGCCTTATAAATTCTGACTTTAAATTGCCGACAGGCAACAGAGAAATGGGTAATTTTGAATCCTTTGTTTCTGAAATATGGGAAATTATTCGATACCTTAACGGCGTTTTTAAAGCCCTGGTCACTTGATTAAAAACACCCTCGTTAGCAACAATGACATAATTGGCCATCTTCCTGATGACCGGCGATTTTAACGACTTTACGATGATCTCCGGACCAATCCCGCATGGATCACCCATCGTTATTCCAATCAGTAATTTAGATTTTTTATTTTTTTTCATCTTATTTTTTGAAAACCACGCTGGCAATTGACTGCAGCCAGCGAACCTGTAAAAAACAGCGGGCATCAAACATTTTTATTGTATACTGACATTTTTAACATCAGGGCAAGCGGCATCCCCTTTCCATACGATATGCGCAATAGCGTTCTTGCCTTTTTTTTTAACGGAGTACATTAAATCGTCAGCCAGTTTAAGCGCCTGGTTAACCTCATTCGGAGCAACCTCGTAAGTTACTACACCCACGCTGAAGGTGACCGGCAGTTCCGTTTGACCCATTTTATCATGCATACATGCCACTATTTTTCTTACCACATTGACCGCATCGTGCAATCCCGTTTCGAGAAACATGATTGCAAACTCATCACCACCTAACCTGGCTGCAATATCAGTCTCCCTCTTGTTTTCCTTAATGATTAATACTATTTTTTGAAGGATGGCGTCACCCAGCATATGCCCGTACCTGTCATTAACCATTTTAAAATCATCGATATCGATATACGCGATAGTAAAAGGATGATTGTACCTGCGTAATCTCTGGATCTCTTTCTCTACCAATTCGTAGAATGTGCGGCAATTGAAGACACCAGTCAACGGGTCGGTATTCGCACGCTCTTCTTCTTTCCTAAGTTTGTGACGCAGTTCAGAAAGTAAATATGCTATAATCAGAAACGTGCCTAATCTCACAAACATATTCCAGTAAGGTATAGCAATATGAGAAAATTGGTGGCCCGACGTCCTCTCAGCAATAAGCCATATCAAAGCTGCTATGGCCGATATTGTTATACAAATACGCTGTGTACTATACCATGCGGCAATTGCTATGGGCACTATGTAAAATAATGAAAACGAAATTTCCGTACCGGTTACATAGTCTGCAACGCCAATGAATGTCACAGAAACAAGGCATATGAGAAATATTATCCGTTGAGACTGACCTTCTAATAATCTAAGAATCATTATTTTCCACAACAACTTCTTTCTGCCGATTTATACTATAGTCAACGACAAAAAAATTGTCATTCCTGCGAAAGCAGGAATCCGGTATTTTGCGCTATTTTTCCGGATTTCCACTCGCATGGGAATGACATAGCGACATTATTGTATCTATTTATTTATGACGTTCACAATAGCAAATCAAACCATATATTGAAACAGCATGTTATCGTGAACGCAAAAAAATTGTTATTGCGAGCGAAGTGAAGCAATCCGGGCGCTGGAGATTGCTTCGGGCTGTCGCCCTCGCAATGACACTTGCATGTATAGTTATTTGTCATGTTTACTCCAGGATGCCCTTTATCCCATTCCACATGGACAAAAATCTCTATTCATACCATACAAGGGGCATGGACTTGTCCATGCCACTCTTCCTTGCTCATGCCTGAATTACAGAAACCCTTGTTCCATCAATTGCTCCCGTGTGATACCGCCCTTTTTCTCCTGCAGGTTTGATAAGAGCCTTTTGATCCACTTCCCCATCATATCAATCTCAATATTTACCGGATCCCCAGCCTTTTTGAATCCCAGGGTCGTTGCGGCTAAGGTGTAGGAAATCACTGCCACAGAAAAGACACTGTCTGAAAGGTCGACGATTGTGAGACTGATACCGTCTATGGCAACGGAGCCCTTTTCGATCATCATATCGGTAAATCTTTTTTCAACGGAAAAGGACATGGTACATTGACCGGCAGATTGTCTCTTCTCTTTTATAATGCCTGTACCATCCACATGGCCTGTAACAAAGTGTCCCCCCAACCTGTCACCCATGCGTAACGCCCGTTCAATATTGACATCATCTGCATAGCGCAGATTCCCCAGCGTAGTTTTTTTCAGAGTTTCACCGGAGACATCGAAGCTGACAATTCTGCCTGAAATCTCTTTTACCGTGAGGCACACCCCATTAATGGCAATACTTTCCCCCAACACAAGGTCGTCGTAAAGATCAGAAAAATTTAAAAACAGTTCTCCCCCCCCTGCCTTTAAAGACAAGTTTTTTACTGATGCTAAGTTTTCAATAATACCGGTAAACATAAATAAAAAATTGGGATTTTAGATTTCAGATTTACGTATCTTCCCAAGTATGGTCTTGCCCGCCGTTACTTTATCACCAACCTTAACTAATACCTCAAAAGGGACTGAGTCGGGAACAAAGACCTCTACGCGTGAGCCAAACTTGATCATGCCGAATCGCTGTCCCTGCTCAAAAACGTCTCCAATCCTGCAGGCGCACACGATGCGCCTTGCGATCCTGCCCGCAATCTGTTTTACCGCGATTTTTGTGTGACTCCCCATGAGGAGCAAACCCATTAGTGTGCTTTCGTTGCTGCTGAAGCACTCATCGTCTCTGGCATCCAGGAATTTACCCTTTGTATGTTTTATGAACTCAACGCGGCCATGTACGGGCGCACGATTCACATGCACATTCATAACCGACATAAAAATACTGATCTTCGTCGTATTACATTTCAGGTAATTATCCTCAAATATGGGTACAATATGCGATACTGTTCCATCTGCAGGGGCAAGAATGAGATCGTCGCCTTGCGGAGCATCCCTGTCCGGATCGCGGAAAAAATTCAGCAAGAAGGCTAAAATAAATAACGGAACAGGGAGAATCCATGGAAAAAATGCAACGGATACTCCAATTCCAACAACACAGGGAATGCCAAAGATTATTAATTCTTTGAATCCATATTTTGTCAGTGAAATGCGCATTTATCGTTACTCCCGTTTGTTTTTCTTATCGTACAATACCTATAGGTGAATCTCTTCCAGGATATCAGGCACATAAGCATCGAATTGCAGTCTGTCCTGAATAGCTTTTGCAAAGTCTAAAGCAGCATTTTCCTCACCATGAGTTACAAAGACGCGCCGCGGCCTCTTTTTAAACCTGCCGAGCCAGTCCAGAAGCTCATCCCGGTCCGCATGAGCCGAAAGACCGCCAATCGTGTAAATTGAGGCGTTTACGGCAATTTCTTCATCAAAAATCCTTACCATTTTAGCTCCCTCAACAATCCGGCGGCCTAGCGTACCCGCTGCCTGAAATCCCACAAAGATGACGCTGCATTCCGGACGCCACAGATTGTGTTTCAGATGATACCGGATACGGCCGGCCTCGCACATTCCGCTGGCTGAAATAATAATTGCGTTGCTCTTAATCCTGTTTATCTCCATTGAATCATCCACTGACTCTGTGAATTTTAACGTTAGAGTACCCTTCAGAAAGTTCCCTTTTTTCATAAGCGCTAACGTCTCCTCATCGAGGCATTCAGGATGTCTTATGGTTATCCGTGTAGCCTGCAGGGCCATAGGGCTGTCCACGAAGACCTGAACATGGTTCAATTTCCCCTCTCTGGATAATTGATTCAAGAGATACAGGATCTCCTGTGTCCTCCCCACAGCAAAAGCAGGAATAACAACATTCCCCCCCCTTCCTATGGATTCTGTGACCACCCGGGTAAACTCGTCAACGGTTTCTTTTATCCCTTTGTGTTTCCGGTTACCATACGTTGATTCTATAAAAATATAGTCTGCTTCATCAATGAATTCAGGGTCCTTCACCAGGGGTAACTTCTTTTGGCCGAGATCACCGGAGAATACCAGTTTCTTTTCCCTGGTATCGTCATGTACCCATACCTCAACCATTGCAGAGCCGAGGATATGACCCGCATCACGAAATCTCACTTTAACCCCGCTACCTAGCTCTCTTGTTTCTTCGTAGGCAATCCCCTGAAAATAGGCAATGCTATCGGCGGCTTCCTGAATGGTATACAACGGTTTTAAAGGAGGTTTTCCAGCCCTCATTCGTCTCTTATTATCCCATTCGGTGTCACGCTCGTGTATGTGAGCAGAATCCAGTAACATAACGCCGCATAAATCAACCGTGGCGGGCGTTGCAAGGATCTTACCCCTAAAACCGTCCTTTACCAGTTTTGGAATGAGCCCCGAATGATCGAGATGAGCATGGGTCAACAGGACATAGTGAACTTCCGATGGTATGAACGGAAACGGGTTAACATTTCTCTCTTCGTGATCCCTGGTTCCTTGAAAGGTACCACAATCGATCAGGAGGTTAACATCATTTGTCCGGATACCATAACAGGAACCGGTAACCGTTTTTGCCGCACCAAAGAAGGTAATCTTCATGCTTATAATTTACAATGTAAAAAGCCATGAGTAAAGGAGAAAAGTATTTCGTTGTATTTCACGTCAAAATCTTGTAAATATTAAAAAACATGACGCAAAACTTGCTCCTTCCCGAATTAACAAGTATGGATGTATATGAAAAATCAAGGCCGTCAGGCAACTATCATTTTGGTCATTTGCAACACCTTCCTCTTTGCAATCAAGATCACTACGGGTATTATGTCAAACAGCCTGGCCGTCATTTCAGACGCCTTTAACTCTCTGACCGACATTATTTCTTCCGTAATTATCTTCTTCGCCGTAAAAACATCATCAAAACAGGCAGATGAGGGACACCCCTTCGGTCACCATCGGGCAGAACCCATAGCAGGTTTAATTGTGGCTATTTTTGCAGGTATTTTAGGATTTGAAATCCTGCACACCGCTATTTTTAAGCTCATGGAAACTCATGTCCACAGGATCGGTATCCCCGCAATGGTAACGCTCCTGGTATCTATTGTTATGAAGTTGATTATGTCCACCTACTTTAAAAAGGTAGGCCGCAGGATCAGGAGCCCTGCCTTACTGGCAAGCTCTGTCGACAGCAGAAATGATGTCTATATCTCATTTACTGCCCTTGTCGGAATTGGCTGTGGATTCTTCGGATATACGCAGATGGATGATATCGCAGCGATTCTTATCAGTTTTTGGATTATTTATTCAGGATATAAGATCGGGGTAGATAATATCGATTACCTCATGGGTAAACAACCGGAAAACAGCATCATGGAAGAAATTAAAGACAAGGCATCTGGTGTTCCCGGTGTTGCAGGCATTCATGACGTTCGCGCTCATTATGTAGGAAATTACATTCACGTTGAAATTCATATATCCCTGGATCATACCTTAACGCTGACACAGGCGCACGATATCGGAAAAAACGTCCAACGAGCGGTAGAGTCCATAGAAAGCATTCATGAAGCATTTGTGCATATCGATCCGATCTAAAAAGTACGGCGTATAGTAAGCACAACAAATAAGCATACATGCATGGTTACTGCAAGGACAACCGCCTGAAGCAATCTTCGACGCCTTGATTGCTTCGCGGAGTTTACACGGAATAACGCGAGTGTGCTCGCATTGACAACGCCCCCTTTGCATTTATCATAGATTAGATTATAAGAAAGGAGGGTATCTCATCGCTGAGGATGAGATACCGCGATGGGCACACTATCCTTTTGAAGCCGCTGTCTTGCCTGAATATATTTTTTACCGATAGTTGCAGCATCATCATAATCAACCTGTTGTAAACAATGCGGACATTCAACGTAGTTATCGTTTTGCCTTAAACTGGGTAAAGCGCCGCTTTCTTCCGTGCGACTGGCCAGATCAGGGGATTGTTTAATAATTTGAAAATTGCTCGTAAATATTTTAAAATCCTTGTTGTTACCGCACCCGGGACATACAAAAAAAGTTTTTGCTATCATGTATTCAACCTCCTTGAATAATAACAACTACAATCGAAATTTTACAAGCTGATAAACAAGATTATAAATCTTTTTGTTCCTCATAATTATGTTCTCCTATAACCAAATCATTGGTAACGCCTGGTCTTTAAGAAATAACTATATACGTAACGACACAACAAACGTGTACCGGCTGGTAAACTCTTACGGAGATGCCCTGCCCGAGGTGACGATAGACGTCTATGACAAAAACATCCTCGTACAATATTTTAAGCCCTGCGATAAGGGGATAAAAAAAGGGATTTATCATGCCCTGAATGAAATCTTGGCGCCAGAAACCATTACCGAAAAGACGCGGCTAAAAGGGGAAGAGATCAAAACGCATCTGGTTTCCGGCCACACAATTCCAGAGGAATTTGTGGTGCGGGAAAACAACATACCATTCAATGTATCCTTTTCAGAAGGCGGTGGAACAGGGTTATTTTTAGATCAGCGGGACAATAGGAAGAAGGTGGGTGACATCGCGAAAGACAAGGAGGTGTTGAACTGCTTCTGCTATACCTCCTCTTTCTCCGTGTATGCAAGCCTTGGTGGCGCCGCAAGGACTACGAATGTTGATTTGTCAAAGAAAGCAATAGAATGGAGCAAAAGGAATTTTTTGCTGAATCAACTGGACACGAGCCATCATGAATTCATTGTGGGAGATGTATGGGATTGGACTAAAATATTTCAAAAAAAGGGACGGTCTTTTGATATAATCATCCTTGATCCCCCCAGTTTTTCTACCAGCAAAACAGCCGTATTTACCGTAGAAAGAGATTTCCCCCACTTACTTGGGCAGGGACTCAATCTCCTCCGCAAAGACGGCATTCTCTTCTTCTCCACAAATCTTGCAAAAATGAGCTTCTCAAAATTTTTTCAATTATTACCGAAGATAAGAAACTTTACCCCAAGGCCCTATAAAGTAATTGGGGTCTCATCACAGGGTTTAGACTTTCCCATCGATGGAATACATCTTACGGAACCCTATTTAAAGTTCATCATGCTGTCGTAGCTCATTCTTACGCCTACTTAGTGTGCCCCTCTTTTGAGCACATGTCCCACAATTACCATGCTCCCGTGCGGGGAGCGACTCCCATTTTACCGCTCAAAACCAACCGTGCCGCTTTTTTCTTACCCGGAATGTGCCCAACCAGCATACATTCTGAACAAACCGCTGGAAAGGTCTCTTGTCCGTTTGATGATCCTCGCATATGGACCACCATAAAACGCCAGTTAATTTACTTCGTACGTGAAATTCATGGTGGAAATATAACGTTGATAAGGTTTTGCCGGTTTTCATGAATGCTCCTTTCTCTTGTCAGAGCCGTATACTTACTCATGACAACTTTTTGGAGTACTATTTTATCTGAAAACCCTTATTTTTTATGCTGTTGAGAAAGAACTATTATGAAAATTTACCCATAGAAAACTTAGAAGACCCGCAACAATAAATACTGATTTAAAAACCTATAAATAATTGATAAGATGGCAAGAAAGACTTATTTCACAAATTTGCAGGGAAGCATTCCCGATTTTTTTAGCAGTTCTTAGGGCAATCCAATAACCCCTTATCAAGGAGGGTATGGGGGAAAGTAATTGCAAAAAAAGAAATATTATACGTCGCAATGCTATGAGAGCGTTGACTTAATGAGACAGCGAGTGGCAAGAAAAAGGCCAGAAAGGCAGGACGGAATAGATGAAAGAGGCAAGGTTTTATGAGAATCTTGATGGAAAAGTCAGGTGCCGCCTGTGCAATCATTACTGTATAATTAAAGATGGAAAGCGGGGGATATGCGGGGTTAGGGAGAATCGGGATGGAAGACTCTTTTCATTGGTTTATGGGAGATCTATAGCAACCGGTGTCGAACCCATTGAGAAAAAACCCTTCTTTCATTTTTATCCCGGAACAACAGCATATTCTATTGCGACCGTAGGCTGCAATTTCCACTGCCTCAACTGCCAGAACTGGGAAATATCCCAGATGCCGAAGACTGGGGAAGGTGGCATTATCGGGAAAAAACTTCTCCCGGAAGAAATCGTGGCAAATGCGAAGAGGTTGGGATGCAAGAGCATTGCATATACCTACACAGAACCGACTATCTTTTTTGAATATGCTTACGACACGGCAAGGCTTGCACATAAAGAAGGGATTAAGAACGTATTTGTCACCAATGGATACACAAGCGGGGAGGCCATCAAGGAAATTGCCCCATTCCTCGATGCTGCAAATGTGGATTTAAAAAGTTTCGACGAAGATTTCTATCGTAAGATATGCGGCGCAAAACTCCAGCCCGTTCTCGACAACATCAGACTTTACAGGGAACTTGCCATATGGGTTGAAGTCACGACCCTAATCATTCCGGGCTATAGTGATGATAAAAAACAGCTCAGGGCAATAGCGGAATTTATTAAAGGTATCGGAGAGGACATCCCCTGGCACATTACCGCCTTTTATCCCGCGTATAAACTTCCCGATGTTCCTCCCACAACCATTGAGTCTCTTAGGAGGGCACGGGAGATCGGCATAAAAGCGGGATTGAAATACGTCTACGAAGGAAATGTTCCCGGCGAAGGAGGAGAGAATACGTATTGTTATCATTGCGGAGAGGCCGTTATAACCCGGTATCGTTTTGAAATCAGAGAAAATAAACTGACAGAGGGGAAGTGTCCGAAGTGCAAGAATCAGATTGATGGGGTTGGATTTTAACAAAATTTTCTTGAAAAAATGGCTGAAGAATGAGACAAGCAATCATGTATCGTCCCATAGGCGTTATACATTCTCCTTTCCATGAGCCGCATGATGCTCCAATACAATCCTCCTGCGCCGGCGATAGTGAAGGAACTATTGAAATATTTCCTGAATATGCCGAGGGACTCGCGGACCTGGAAGGATTTTCGCATATTATTCTGCTCTATCATTTCCATGTATCGAAAAAAGGGTATTCCCTGAAGGTGAAGCCTTATCTGGACGATCAGTTACACGGAGTATTTGCGACGCGTGCTCCGGCGCGTCCGAACGCCATTGGCATGTCGATCGTGCGCCTCATCAGGGTTGAAGGAGGGAGGCTCTATATACGTGGTATGGATATTCTGGATGGCACGCCTCTCCTCGATATCAAGCCTTATGTACCGGAATTTGATTCACGTAACGTCAGTAAGATTGGCTGGCTTTCCGGTAAAATCGGCAAGCTTTCTGAAACAAGAAGTGATGGCAGATTTTATCGCAGGACAAACATCTTTGACCTTTTAACAGATACCTACGATGCCTGGTACGACTCAAATGAGGGGCGCCTCATTTACGAGAGTGAACTGGGGTGCATCCGGCCGATGGTTGAAGACCTTCCCGGACCTATCCTTGAGATCGGAGTCGGCACGGGGAGGTTTGCCATGCATTACCCCGGTGCAGTAGGGATCGATCCCTCGCTGAATTCGCTTAAAGTAGCAAAAAATAGAGGGGTAGTGACCGTATGTGGTTGTGGGGAGCGCCTTCCCTTTAAAGATGAATCCTTCGGATCTATTTTCATCATCGTTACCATCTGTTTTGTCGATAATCCATGGGAAGTTTTAAGAGAAGCCGGGAGGGTGTTAAAAAAAGAGGGAAGCATCATAATCGGCCTCGTTCCAAAGGATTCTCCATGGGGCATGTTTTACGGGGAGAAGAAAAAATCCGGCCATCCCTTTTACAGCAGTGCAAGGTTTTATACCGTGAAAGACGTAGAAAATATGCTGCAAACAGCAGGGTTGAAAATATCCGGGATCAGGAGCACCTTGCTGCAAAGACCTGATGAACCGCGTAAAGCAGAGGAGTCCGTAGAAGGATACATAAATGGTGCGGGATTCGTCTGCATAGAGGCGAAGCCAGTCCATTGCGAAGGTATTTTCTGATCGTGAATGGTTTGCTTGCAAATCAACGGATTTGAGTCCGGAACTGATTCTGATGTTGCATTGCGAGGGCTTGCCGCTATTTTCCCGTTCATTCGTTAAGGAAGATAATTATCGTAGTCCCTGCATCTTTGAGAAAACAATGGCAGAATGAACTCTTTCAAAAATTTGACATCCCTGGTGTTATTGTCGATGGATCAGAATATAAAACATCGAAAAAAGATGCATTACATCCTTTTGACCGTAACAACCTTGCAGTTATAGTATCCACTCCTTTTGCCTTTTCAAAGAGGATTAAAAACAAATGAGTAATAAAAAAGATTTGTCGGAAAGAGATATATGCACGCAGTTTATTCTTCCCGCACTTGTTAAAGCAGGATGGAATGTTGAGAAACAAATCCGGGAAGAGGTCTTCTTTACAGACGGCCGAATTTTTGTCAAAGGCAAAAAGACTGTCCGGGGTAAAAGAAAACGTGCTGATTTTATTCTCTACCTCAAACCAAATATTCCCTTAGCCGTTATTGAAGCAAAGGACAACAACCATTCCGTAGGAGCCGGATTACAGCAGGCGTTAGAATATGCGGAGATACTCGATGTCCCGGTCGCATTCAGCTCAAACGGTGATGGTTTTGTTCGGCATGATCGCTCTGGGTTCTCTGCGCAAATCGAAAAGGAATTGCCTTTAGACGCATTCCCTTCTTCTGCTGAACTTTGGAAGATGTATAAAAAGTACAAGAATATTGAAACGCCCGAACAGGAAGAGCTCGCCTCTTTTGATTACTTTTTTGACGGATCAGGACGATCACCTCGTTATTATCAGCAGATAGCCATTAACCGAACTGTGGAAGCCGTCGCCCGCGGGCAGAACAGAATCCTCCTCGTTATGGCTACCGGAACGGGAAAGACCTATACCGCCTTCCAGATTATTTATCGCCTCTGGAAAAACGGACGTAAAAAACGGATTCTCTTTCTCGCAGATCGCAATGTGCTTATCGATCAGACCAGACGCAATGACTTTAAACATTTCAAAGATCGCATGACGGTCATCAAAAAGAAAAAGATCGACAAGGCGTTTGAAATCTACCTTGCCCTCTATCAGGGATTAACAAACTACAATGAGGACAAGGATGCGTATAAAGAATTCAGCCGGGATTTCTTTGATCTTGTGGTTGTTGACGAGTGCCATCGTGGAAGCGCGGCCGCTGATAGCGCATGGAGGGCTATACTTGATTATTTTCGCTCCGCAACGCATATTGGCCTTACTGCAACGCCGAGGGAAACAAGAGAAATATCCAATATCGAATATTTCGGCGAACCGATTTATACTTACACGCTCAGGCAAGGTATCGGGGATGGATTCCTGGCCCCCTATAAAGTTCTACGCGTAGGATTTAATATCGATCTTGAAGGCTGGCGCCCGGAAACAGGCAAGACAGATAAAGACGGCATCGAGGTTGAAGACCGTATTTATAACGCCAGGGATTTTGATAAAAACCTCGTGATTGATGAGCGAACAAAGCTGGTTGCCAAAAAGGTGTCGGAGTATTTACGGAAAACAAACCGATACGATAAAACGATAGTTTTTTGTGTGGATATTGAACACGCAGAGCGGATGAGGCAGGCCATCGCTAATGAAAACCCGGATTTGGCGCTTGAAAACTGTAAGTATGTCATGCGCATTACCGGCGATGATGAGCAGGGCAAACGCGAGGTGGATAATTTTATAAATCCTGAGGAGCGTTATCCGGTTATCGCTACTACGTCGAAATTGATGACCACCGGCGTTGATGCACAGACCTGCAAATTGATCGTGCTTGATTCAAACATCAGGTCAATGACCGAGTTTAAGCAGATTATCGGACGCGGTACTCGTATTAACGAAGAGTATGACAAGACGTCCTTCGCCATTATGGACTTCCGCAATGTGACGAATCTTTTTGCGGATCCGGCCTTTGACGGCGACCCGGTCATGATCAGGGAGGTTACGGGAGAAGACGAATTAACGGATCAGGATATTCATCCTGATGAAGACCAGGAGATCATTGATCCGGAGACCAGACAGCCCGTGGATTTTGAAGAAGAGACACCGGACGAATACTCCCCACCGGGCATTATTCAGGGTGGTGAAATTGTGTCTGAGCCCCGGCAGAAGGTGTATGTGGCCGGAGTAGATGTTTCTGTGTTAAACGAGCGGGTTCAACATCTGGATGCAAACGGAAACCTTATCACCGAAAGCCTCAAAGATTACACAAAAAAGGGCATCTTACAGGAGTTCCGATCACTCGATGATTTCCTTGCCCGGTGGAACAGCGCTCATAAAAAGAAGGCGATTATAGAGGAATTAGAATCACAGGGGATTATTCCGGAAAACCTGATGTCGGGTGTAAAGAAGGATTTGGATGTCTTTGACCTTATCTGCCACATTGCGTGGGACATGCCTGCGCTTACCCGGCGGGAGCGGGCGGAAAATGTAAAGAAGCGCAATTATTTTACGAAATACGGGGAGATGGCGCGGAAGGTTATTGATGCCCTTCTGGATAAATATGCTGATGAAGGCATTGAAAATATTGAAGACCTTGCAATTTTGAGAATAGAACCGTTTAATCAAATCGGGACACCCACGGAAATCGTGCAGCTTTTCGGCGGGAGAGAGCAATATCTTCATGTTCTTGAAGAACTAGAGCAGGAACTCTATACAGCGGCGTAAAGAGTTCTCACAAAGGACACAAAGCTCACGGAGAAAAAATGGAAGAAATGGTTATAAAGCGGAGGTGCAAAAAAGTATTTCAATAAAGTATAAGGGAATAATCCTGGCGCAGCTATGCCGCAACCAATTCCCTTTATGAAAGTGGGGAGATTGCTTCGGAAAAAGCCCTCGCAATGACACTGGCTATGCATTTTGTGGGCATACTGCATATGGTCATTGCGAGCGAAGCGAAGCAATCTTTCACTTATAAACAAACAGTGCCTCCTGATAAGTGTTGAATTTATAGAAGCACTAACTATTTAAAATGTAGTATATTTGCCTTTAAGTTTTTAAACAACTAACCCGAACTAAATCAAATAAAAGAATGATATCTTATCATAAGAAATATTTGGTTGTTGAAGCGATAAAGAACAGTTCATGGGTATTGATAATCTTTTCCGCCTTGTTCGGGTTAGGATTACTCATTAATTTTAACGAAACCCTGCTAAAGAATGGTATTCGGCGAGTTATCAACGGAAAAATTTAATTCCTCTGTGTTCTTCGTGGTCTTTGTGAGAGAAACAAGATGAAAAATATTGGAAACATTATTAAAACACTGCAAAACATCATGCGCAAAGATCCCGGTGTTTCCGGAGATGCCCAGCGCATTGAACAACTTGGCTGGATGATAAGCCTGAAAATTCTGGATGATAAAGACAAAGAGCTTGAACTCCTGAATGATAATTATGTTTCGCCCATGCCTAAGGAACTTCAGTGGCGTAACTGGGCGGCTGACGACGAAGGCATGACCGGTGAAGAATTAAAGAATTTTATAGACGGGAAACTCATCCCGAAACTTAAAAACCTCGACGTCAGTTCCGGGAATAAACGAGCCCTTATCATCCGCGAGATATTCGACGGCACCAATAACTACATGAAGAACGGCACGATCATTCGCCAGGTCGTCAACCAACTCAACCAGATTGACTTCAATAAAGCCGAAGACCGACATGTCTTTGGCGATATTTACGAAACGATCTTGCGTGATCTTCAAAGCGCGGGAAATTATGGGGAATTTTATACTCCCCGCGCCTTGACAGAATTTATTACGGAAATGATCAACCCTCGATTGGGAGAAAAAGTGCTGGACCCTGCCTGCGGTACGGGTGGATTCTTAACCAGCGCCATAGAAAATATCCGCAAACACGATGTGAAAGGCGTTGAAGACCTTAAGACGCTGGAGAAAACCATTCATGGCATGGAATTCAAACCGCTTCCCTTCATGCTCTGCGTAACCAATCTGATATTGCACGACATTGAAGTGCCAAACGTGGATTATGCCGATAGCTTAAACCGTGAATACACCTCTATCGGACAAAAAGACCGTGCAGACGTCATCCTTGCCAATCCTCCTTTTGGGGCGTCGGTTACAGACGGAGTTGAAGCAAACTTCCCCCAAAATTTCAGAACAACGGAAAGCGCCGACCTTTTTCTGGTCTTAATGATACGCTATCTTAAAGATGGTGGAAGGGCAGGCATTGTCCTGCCGGATGGTTCGCTTACCGGCGATGGCGTCAAACAGCGTATCCGCCAGCATCTTCTCGATACCTGCAATTTACACACCATCGTCCGCCTGCCCAATTCTGTGTTTCAGCCCTATGCCAGTGTGGCGACCAATCTACTATTTTTTGAAAAAGGCAAACCGACAAAAGAGATTTGGTACTGGGAGCATAAACTGCCAGAGGGCGTGAAGGCATACAGCAAGACCAAGCCGATTCAGAAAAGCGAGTTTGATGGTCTTAAGAAGTGGTGGAAGAAGCGTAAAGGGAACGAACAGGCATGGAAGGTCACCGTTGATACGATTGCCTCCCATGGCTATAACCTCGACATAAAAAATCCGCATACTCCAGAGGAAAAACACACGTATTCAAGCGCCGAACTGGTGACAATGCTTCACGAATCATTTCGAAAGAGTGATGAGCTTTTAGAGAAACTGAAAGAAGAACTAAAAAATGCTATTTAGAATTAGAACCCAGCGGAGAATCCCGAAGGGATGAAATGATTTATAGAATTATAATTTAACAGAAAATCCCAAAAGGATGTAATGATTATAGATTGCATGGAGAACCTGCGATAAACCCCGAAGGGGTGAAATAATCTTATTTTCCATGAGATATCTTGTGTCGTAGTCATTGTGTCATCCCTTCGGGATTAGGTGTTGTTTACCGTAATTTTCTATAATTATGTTACCCCTTCGGGGTTTTATTACGAGATTTAGTTGTCAAGAAATACTTGACACCTCGAAAAAGGGAGATTAGCAATGGGTGAAAATCAAAACACATCCCAAATTCACTCTTGTCCAAATTAAGTTTTTAAAGAAGAGCCCTGATTTGGTATAAGAGAGTTGGTATGTAAAACTCATTAACCAAAGGAGGGCTCAAGGATGAATAAATTTTGTAGCATATTTAGTCAGTTG
>WBZR01000168.1_pt1 | contig 115194 bp, 107 predicted proteins | sample 5204231 | NCBI WGS metagenome assembly WBZR01 (sample SAMN12412403, study PRJNA552823) | activated sludge metagenome | isolation source: activated sludge from anammox sidestream of wastewater treatment plant... | place: USA: Virginia | collected 2017-08
ATGTGGATATTCAGTTATGATGGTTTGCATGAGTTAAAAGCGAAAGATAAGATTTCTTCAAAGTTCTTGTTGTTGGTGTGAAAGAACTATAGAAGAAATAACTTTAAATTTGAACACCAACAACGGCATAAATTTGAACACCAACAATGGCGTAAACAACAATTAAGTACCTAAGATTCCTATTCCCAGCTATCCATTGTGTTTGATAAGAATAAAAAAAGCATCTGTCTGAAAAGGCAGATGCTAAGGTCTTTGCGGGATGGTCAGCCGGTAATTCTAAACTTTTTCAACTGATTTTTCCCGTGCATAGTTCAGCACTTTCAGCACAGTTTCTGTGCGGGGCTTTTCAACAATGCGGTTAAGTCGTTCTTTTGAAACCCTCAGAACGGCCAGTTTTTCACGGAGAGACCAATCTCTTTGAAGAGTTTCTTCGATATTTTTGGTTTGCCTGGGAGTAGTCTCATTGTATAAATACAATAAAAGCTCCTCTGTTGTTAAACTTGTCATAGGTAAATCCATTAATGTCCTTAAAAAGTAAATGTCAGAAAATGTGAAACGTCCGTAAATGAAACGCAGCCTTTTGCTTCTTATTGTATTAATGTACTAATTATTTGGCTTTTTGAGGGTTTCCGGGTATCAAAAACAGTTCTTCGTTGTCCCGTTTCATAAGATACTTTTCCCTGGCGTATTTTTCCAGGGTGGCCGGGTCGTTCTTAAGTTCTTCTAATTCTTTGCGTTCTATAGCAATTTGTGTACTATAGTATTGTTTGCTCTGTTGCAGATCCTTTAATTCGTGTTGACGGGTTAGTTGAGTAAAGAGGTCATTTTTATCAAAGAAAACTAATATAACAACAAAAACAATAAAAGATATCAGGTATTTATTTTTAAGCCAAGAGGGGATATGGGCCAGTAGTTTCATGATATCGGAATTGGTTTGTAAGAAAAAACTCTTAAGCGTTCAATTTATTTTCCAAATTTAATTGTTCCTCCCGGATAAACAGCCGAATTTCCTAATAATTCTTCAATACGAAGTAACTGGTTGTATTTTGCCATCCGGTCTGTTCTTGATGCCGAGCCGGTTTTGATCTGGCCGCAATTCAGTGCTACCGCCAGGTCAGCAATAGTGGTGTCTTCTGTTTCACCGCTGCGATGGCTCATGATCGTATTGTAATTATTTTGCTGTGCCAGCCTTACCGCATCTATTGTTTCGGTGATGGTGCCGATCTGGTTCACTTTTACCAGCAGTGCATTCGCTACACCTTTAGCAATTCCCTGCTGAAGACGGGAAACATTGGTTACAAAAAGGTCATCACCTACCAGTTGAATTTTGTTTCCAAGCTTTGTGGTCATTAGCTTCCATCCATCCCAGTCGTCTTCGGCCATGCCGTCTTCAATGGAAATGATCGGGTACTTGTTTACCCAGTTTGCCCAATAGTCCACCATTTTTTCAGAACTCAGTTTTTTCCCGTCGGATTTATGAAAATGATATATTTTGTTTGAGTTGTCAAACATTTCACTCACAGCGGGATCCATGGCAATAGCAACTTGTGAACCTGTTTTGTAGCCTGCAGATTCTATAGCTGTTAAAACTGTTTCAATCGCTTCTTCATTGCTTTGAATGTTTGGAGCAAATCCTCCCTCATCTCCTACATTGGTACTATAACCCTTTTTCTTTAAAACTGATTTTAATGCATGAAAGATTTCAACTCCCCATCTCAATCCTTCATGAAAAGAAGGAGCCCCGATAGGCATTACCATGAATTCCTGGAAATCTATTTTATTGTCTGCATGTGCACCGCCATTAAGAATATTCATCATCGGGACAGGAAGAGTGACTGCATTATTTCCTCCGGTAGAGCGGTACAAAGGCAAGCCTGATTCAGTGGCGGCAGCTTTGGCAGCAGCCATGCTTACCGCAAGTATTGCGTTAGCGCCAAGTTTACCTTTATTGGGAGTTCCGTCCAGGCCGATCATCAGCTGATCAATGCCTTTCTGATCCAAGACCTCATGCCCTTGTAATACAGGAGCAATGATGGCGGTAATATTTTGAACGGCTTTCAGCACTCCTTTGCCGCCGTATTTTGTTTTATCGCCGTCACGGAGTTCAACAGCTTCGTGTACTCCTGTGCTTGCCCCGCTGGGTACGATGGCCCTACCCGTTACTCCCTTGCTTGTGATTACATCGGCTTCTACGGTGGGATTACCGCGGCTGTCAAGCACTTGTCTTGCTGCTATCTTTGAAATAGAACTCATAATAAGAAAAAAATATTTTGTTTATCAATTTTCATGAACCGGTTCCGCTTGTTGTGTCAACGACCGGAAGATTTCTTCCAGGCTTTGATTTTCGCTCTGCAAAGAAACGATGTTGAGATTATTCTGCAAAGCAATTTCGAGAAGTTGCTTTCTGACAGATTCCGGATCTGTGGTGAGGACCCGGAAATGACCGGCAGGTAATTCTTCTACTCCCTCTGCAGGCGCTATCTTTTCTAAAATTATTTTTGAAATCGCTTCTTTGAACTGAATAACTATCGAATGTTTGTTCCTGTTCTTTGTCTGCAGGTTACTCAACGTATCATCTGCGACTAATTTTCCTTTATTGATGATGATCACCCGGTCACAGATAGCTTCTACTTCCTGCAGGATATGTGATGAAAATAAAACCGTCTTATTTTTACCTTGTTGCCTGATCACGTCCCTGATCTCAATGATCTGGTTGGGGTCCAGCCCGCTGGTCGGTTCGTCCAGTATCAATACTTCAGGATCATGTATCAGCGCTGCCGCCAGTCCCACTCTTTGTTTATAACCTTTGGAAAGCTGCCCGATCTTTTTCTTTGATTCAGAGGCCAGCCCTACCATTTCGATTGAATTGGCGATTGCTGACCGGCTATTCCTGACGTGGTGCACTTCAGCAATAAATCCCAGGTATTCTTTTACATACATGTCAAAGTACAGTGAGTTACCTTCGGGCAGGTAACCAATTTTTCCTTTTGTAAAGAGCGGATCAGCGGATACATTTATTCCGCATACGAATGCATTTCCGCCATCCTGTTTCAGGTACCCGGTAATGATCTTCATGGTCGTGGATTTCCCGGCACCGTTTGGGCCAAGGAAACCTACAATTTCACCGCTGTTCAGGCTGAAAGAAATATTGTTGACTGCTTTTTGTTCTCCGTAGATCTTGAGAAGGTTTTTAACTTCAATTGACATGTGTCAAAATTAAGACTTGTTGTGAAACATGCCGGTACTATTGGTATGCGGAGAAAAATCTAAAGGTCGCCGTACTCGTATATCGGGTCAATAGAAGTTCCGGGTTTTATTTCGTAAACAGTTTTTAATAACCCGTTATTTAAGCTGTAAACCCACCCGTGCAGGTGTGGTCTTTGCTCATTTTGCCATGCTCTTTGTATGATGGATGTTTTGGCAAGATTAAATACCTGCTCCTGCACATTCAGTTCTACGAGGCGGTCTTCTTTCTTTTTGGGATCGGTAATACGGTCAATTTCGTCACGATGGAACCGGTACACATCTTTGATGCTTCTGAGCCACATGTTCAATATGGCTTTAAAGTCATGATTGGTGATAGCCGCTTTGACACCGCCACAACCATAATGGCCGCAGACAATCACATGTTTTACTTTCAGCGTATTAACGGCGAAGTCGAGAACGCTCAGAAGGTTTACATCATTGTTGATTACGAGATTGGCAATGTTCCGGTGTACGAATATTTCCCCCGGTTCGGTATTCGTGATTTGATTTGCGGGAACACGGCTGTCGCTGCATCCGATCCACAGCACTTCCGGTGCTTGCACTTTTGCCAGCCGCTTAAAATAGCCGGGGTCTTTTGCCACCTGGGAAGCAGCCCATTTTTTATTTTCCTCTAATAATTTTTGAAAACGTTTCATTGAATCAATAAATTAATCGTGAAGTAAACTCAGTCAATGATCTCCGCCGAACTTTCAGGAAGATGTTTGTATTCTCCTTTTAGTGCATAATATCCGAATAGCACCATCCCGATTGCAATGGGGATGAAAACAACCACGAAGACCGTCCACTGGATCTTCGTATCCAGCACCGGCTTCTTAGAAATTTCAATGACAGCGGTTTTCACCAGGTAATAAACACTGAGAGGCCCCAATAAGATCCAGATAATGCCAGCTATTCTTTTTATATTGTCCATAGAAAGTGTTTTTATTTTATAAACGATTAATCACTGATGTCTTTATCAATTTTATTGTTGATGTATAATGCTCCGATAAGAAGACAAATTCCCGCTACAATTATCGTATAATACAACCCGACTAATTTATCACTGCTGTAAATGGTGGCAAGCAAAGTGGCTATGAAAGGAGTAAGACCTCCGAATATTCCATTGCCGATATGATAAGGCAGGCTCATGGAGGTGTAACGGATCTTGGTGGGAAACAATTCCACTAAAAAGGCAGCGATTGGCCCGTATACCATAGTTACATAAATAATCATGATGAAAATGATACCTGTGATCAGCCAATAGTTCTGCGTACTGACGATCTTGGAAGTTTTTACTCCCGGCTTCAAAGTTACTTTGCCCGGGGCAGTGTATAAAGTGTCAGTACTGGTTTCAACGAGACTGGTACCATCGGTGAAGAAGTGATTGATGGTTCTGATCCGCAATGTGTCATTGCTGTTGTCAACAATCTGAAAACTGCTCCTGATTTGTTTCTTTGTGGTCACTTCAGTTTTATTTTGAGTGTCCGTGATGGAAACTAACATTCTGAATAATGGCCGGTAAGTGACGATTGCCAGCAGCATACCTGCCAGCATCAGCCATTTTCTGCCTATACGGTCACTCCATTTCCCGAATACAATGAAAAAAGGTGTGGCAAATAAAATAGCCCACATAAATATGGTACGGGTCTGGTCAAAATCCAGTTTACAGGTTGCTTCGATAAATGTCATTGCATAAAACTGGCTTGTGTACCAGACAACGCCCTGTCCCATCGTTGCGCCAAACAAAGCCAGCAATACCATTTTCAGGTTTGACCTGTGACTGAAGCTTTCTTTCAGGGGATTCTTTGATACCTTTCCTTCTGATTTTAATCGTGCAAATAATGGAGATTCCTTCATCTTAAGCCGTATATAAATGGAAATGGCTACAAGAAAAACGGAAAATAGAAACGGCACCCTCCATCCCCAATCGTTGAACTTACTTATAGACTTTACCGGGTCCTGGTCCAGTATATGCCGGGTGATTAAGATTATTCCAAGAGATAAGAATAAACCGAGCGTGGCAGTTGTTTGGATCCATGAAGTGTAATAACCTCTTTTGTTTGATGGTGAGTGTTCAGCTACATAAGTGGCAGCGCCGCCATATTCTCCTCCTAAAGCAAGGCCTTGTAATAGCCGGAGTATTAAAACAATAATCGGGGCTGCAAAACCGATTTGGGCATATCCCGGGACCAACCCGATAGCAAAGGTGGAGCCGCCCATGATTATCAATGTAAGAAGGAATGTGTATTTACGACCAATCAGGTCACCTAAGCGGCCGAATACCAAAGCTCCGAATGGGCGCACTATGAAACCTGCGGCAAAAGTGGCTAATGTGGATAGTAATGCCGCTGTAGGATTAGTTTTTGGAAAAAATTGATTGGCAATAACTGTAGCAAGGCTTCCGAAAATATAAAAGTCATACCATTCAATAAGAGTTCCGACAGAAGAGGCTGCTATAACCTTCCTGATGTTATAGGCTTCGTTGGTTTGGTTCATGAGGTTAAATTACGGAAATACATTAATTAAAAAATAAATCGGTCATGATTAATCGGAATTCATGACAGAAGCTGGTAGAGGCCGGCAGGCACTGAAGTGAAAAATGCTCAATAGTATGTATTGCTGAATCTATGAAAGTTTCATTATTCTGCTCTTAGCTGAAATTTTTTTATAGCTTTCGTATCTTTAAAGCCTTAATAAAATTTAAATATCATGTCATATCCTTACCAGATCCGCAGTTTTGATGAATACCAGGTGGCATACAGGGTTAGTGTAACAGAACCAGAAAATTTCTGGGCTTCTATAGCCGAACATTTTTATTGGAGAAAAAAATGGGATAAAGTGCTGGAGTGGAATTTCAGGGAACCGAAGGTGAAATGGTTCCAGGGAGGAAAATTAAATATCACTGAAAATTGCATTGACCGTCATCTGAAAGAATTGGGAGATCAACCAGCCATCATCTGGGAACCCAACAATCCCGAAGACAGAACAAGAGTGGTTACATACAACAGGCTGCACAAAAGGGTTTGCCAGGTGGCACAGATGCTTATCAATAATGGGGTAAAAAAGGGAGATAGGGTTTGTATTTATATGGGCATGGTTCCTGAATTGGCGTATGCTGTTTTGGGATGTGCAAGGATCGGGGCTATTCATAGCGTGATATTCGGCGGCTTTTCTGCGCAAAGTATTGCAGACAGGCTGGATGATGCCCAGGCTGAAATTATCATCACCTGCGATGGCGCTTTTCGCGGCGGAAAAGATATCCCCCTGAAAGATGTGATCGATGATGCTTTGGTAGGAAATAAGAAGGTGAGAAGAGTGATTGTATACACAAGGACGAGAACTCCCGTTTCCATGATCAAAGGAAGAGATGTATGGTGGGAAGATGAAATGGAATATGCAGAAACGCAGGTAGAGAAAGATGGTAAAGTTCATTTTCCTGCAGAAGTGATGGATGCAGAGGATCCTTTATTCATTTTATATACTTCGGGCAGTACAGGCAAGCCAAAGGGGGTGGTACATTCTATTGCAGGTTACATGATCTGGAATGCTTACACTTTTGTGAATGTATTTCAGTATAAACCCGGCGATATTTATTTCTGTACGGCAGATATTGGCTGGGTCACAGGCCATAGTTATATTTTATATGGCCCGCTGAGTGTAGGCGCTACTTCTTTGATGTTTGAAGGCATTCCAACCTGGCCGGATTCCGGCAGGTTTTGGGATATAGTTGATAAATACAAAGTGAACATTCTTTATACTGCACCCACAGCTATCAGAAGCCTGATGGGTTTTGGACTGGAGCCCTTGAAAGGAAAAGATCTTTCTTCATTAAAGGTGCTGGGATCTGTTGGTGAGCCGATCAATGAAGAAGCATGGCATTGGTATAATGAAAATGTGGGTAAGAAGAGATGCCCTGTTGTTGATACCTGGTGGCAAACAGAAACAGGTGGTATCATGATCTCGACAATGGCAGGAATAACACCTTCAATACCTGCCTGGGCTTCGCTACCATTACCTGGAGTACAGCCTGTATTGGTGGATGAAGAGGGCAGGGAAGTTCCCAATCCCAAAGAAGGAGCAATAGCAACAGGTAATCTGTGCATGAAAGCGCCCTGGCCCGGTATGATCCGTACTACTTATGGCGACCACGAGCGATGCAGAAAAAATTATTTTGCCACTTATGAAAATTTATATTTCAGCGGTGATGGAGCTTTAAAAGATTCAAAAGGTAATTACCGTATTACCGGCCGGGTGGATGATGTGCTGAATGTAAGCGGACACCGTATAGGAACGGCAGAAGTGGAAAATGCGATCAATATGCACGCAGGCGTGGTGGAAAGCGCTGTGGTCGGATTTCCTCACGATATCAAAGGATTGGGAATTTATGCTTATGTCATTTTTAAAGGAAGGAATCCCGACCCGGAACTGACAAAAAAAGATATTATACAAACAGTCGCAAGGATTATTGGACCTATTGCCAAGCCGGACAAAATTCAATTTGTTCCCGGGCTGCCAAAGACAAGGAGCGGAAAGATCATGCGTAGGATTCTGAGAAAAATTGCAGAAGGAGACACTTCAAACCTGGGCGATACCACTGCATTGCTGGATCCCTCAGTTGTAGATGAAATAAAAAACGGCAGGTTATAATAAATTTATGGCTGATCTTTTTACTATAGGAAAAACAGATTGTACCCCAAAATTAAAGCAGCTACGGACGGAGCTGCTTTAAAAGGTTTTTCTTAATGCTTTAATGCAATATTTTGAGTAATTATTTTCTGCAAAAATCGTACCTGTCAGGAGAAATTATTCTTTTTTATTAGAAGTTATGCGGTTGAGAAATTATTTTTGACTCAACTGATCAGCCAACAGATGAAAATTTCGTTCGGTAAGAAAAAAATCCGGGTTATACTTCGGTGGGTATTTTGGGTGCTCTTGATTCAATTCGTTCTGATCAATATCACCGGGGCGATATATGCATATCATCTTACATATTTTTATGACGCACCTGCTTTTCGGAACCGGCCTGCACCTCAAAATATATTTGTAAAAACCTGGCACCTGTTCCGGGGGCCGGAGTATTTCCGTTTACGTGAAAAAGGTATCCCTGATTATCCCTACCGGGGAGTGACTCTCTACACAAAAGACAGTATTGCCATAGCAGGATGGTATATTCCTGCTGATTCTTCTAAAGGCACTGTACTCCTTCTTCATGGGCTGGGAGGAAATATGGAAACGATACTGAAAGTTGCCTATAGTTTTCATGAAATGAAGTACAGCATAATGATGATCGATTACAGGGCGCATGGTTCCAGCGGAGGGCATGTTTTTACTTTCGGAGCCCGGGAAACTGAAGAAGTGAAACTGGCTTATGATTATGTTGTATCAACCGGAGAAAGAAATATTTTCATGTATGGTTTTTCGATGGGAGCGGTGCTGGCTGCAAAAACAATTTACGATTATGGGTTGAAACCTTCCGGGCTGATTATGGACGCTTCATTTGCTACGCTCAGGGATCATTTCCGTGCCCGGGCAAGAATCCTGGGTTTTCCATCGGAGCCATTTGCCACCCTGGTTACTTTTTGGTCAGGGGTGGAAAGAGGTTTTAACGGATTCAGGCTTTCTGCCTGCCGTTATGTGGAAAAAGTTGACTGTCCTGTATTATTGGAGTTCGGAGAGATGGATAAACTGGTTTTAAGAAGTGAAACAGAATGTATTTTTAAACATATAAGATCGCCGCAAAAAAAACTGGTAGAATACGATGATGTAGGTCATTATATCTATGTAGAAGTGGATCCGATTAAATGGGAAAGAGAGGTAAACAATTTTCTGAATGCCCGGAAGTAACCAATTATTTCCGGATGATCACTTTAGTTCCTACCGGCGTATAATTGTATAGATCTTCCACGTCTTCACGTTTCATGGAGATGCAGCCCAGTGTCCAGTTTTTGTAACGGTCAATAACAAAATCTTCATGCGGCCAGGTGCCATGAATGCCAATACCTCCTCCGATTTGCGCTGAAGCGGGTATTTCTCCTTTTGATTTTCTTTGATAGAATTTTTCCCAGCTTTCTTTATTGGGATAATCCAATGCTAAAAAGCGGTCCCATTGTTTGTGTATCCGTTTAGCGTTAATTCGGAAAGTTCCTTCGGGAGTATTTTTATCACCCTGGATCTTTTTATCTTCTAAACTGCTGCTGCCAAATACAACCGGGTATGTAGCATACCAGCCTTTGTCATCGAACACACTCAGCTCATATTTTCTTTTATCAATGATAATATAAATTGTGCCTATTGGCCCTTCGCCAATACCGGTGCGTTTGAAACTTGTGTGAAATGGAGAAGCGGAATGATGCTTATCCGAAGCCAGCAGGCTGCCTGCAGCAAAGATTATACTGAGTACGATTACTTTTTTCATTTCAATATCTTCCGAACGTCCATGTTTCAAACGCAGTGCCACAAATGTTTATTTTTAATGTGGATATCTTTTAACTGCCTGTTTAGAAAATATCCTGAGTGAGAATGCAAAGAACTTTTTCTAAAGCGAGATGAAATTGTACAGGGAAAATAAACAAGTGCTATAAAAAAACCGGAACAGGCTTCCGGTTTTATATTTATCAAAAAATTACCATTCTACCACCTGCTGAACCGGATGCCTATATTATAAGGTGTGATATCCAGTCCGCGGCTGTACATGCTTTTTGTTGCTAAAGATCCATAAAGCTTCACCGGGCCTAAGGACAACTCGCCAACATAAGATATCTTCCAGCGCTCCAGGTCAAAATCATCTTTGGCTTTTTTCTTCCCTTCATCAGATGTTATAGTTTTATTTCTTGCACTGTATAACCAGCCCGCACTGATCCCGGCACTCAGGCCGAAACCATCCGATGTACGCCTGGGAGTAAAATTAAAATTCAACATGAGGGGGACGGTAAGATAATCTGCCGCCAGCTTGTCTTTTTTATAGCTGCGGGTGAGCGTATTATCCAGGTATAAAATTGGCATGTTGGCCACGGCCGGAGGATTGGCATCATAACGGACCGGCTCTTTGTAACGGTAGTTGTTCAGTTCAAGCCCCAATCCGTATTGAAGATTCACTACATGCTTGATCATATTCAGCCTTTGCATAAAGACCCAGATATTCACGTTCACTGATTTTCCGCTGCGAAGTTTTAACCAGCTGCTGTTACTTCCGGGAGCATATTGTTGTGCAGCTATACTGCCGTAATTGGTATTGTCTGTATAGTTGGCAAAGCCCAGGTCTGCGATCCACCAGTTTGTCCTTAAGTTTGATGGTTTATTGTATTTTCTTTTCGGTATTTTATACTCTTTGCTTTCACCTTCATTCCCGTGTTTGCGGATGATTATCATGCCACCCACCTTAACTGTATCCGCTTTTTCCTGTGCAGAGCCCATTATGGTGAAACATAGTACAGCTACTACAATAGATATCCTTTTCATGATCATAGTTTTTATTGTTATTTGTTTGACTTCTGAATTTTTTGAAACAATTAGTTCAGTTTTACGGCCAGGGATCCGATCAGTAACCTGTCATTGTCGTCAGTAGGATTGATCCGGGTGGTCTTTTCGAAAAGTCTTGTCACTTTGCGGAAGAATCCACGGGTCTTTTTGTTATCTTTTTCATCCTGGCTGGCAAAAACAGCATCTGTTTTTTCAGGAGTTTCTTTATTTATAAACGGATTGGCCGGTGTATTTGTTACAGGAGGAGTTCCGGTTTGGCTGGTGCTAATATTATTTGGGACTTGATTGATGGCAACATCCGGTATTGAAGACATTGTATTGATCTTTGTATCAACTACGGATCCGGGTACCGGTAAATTATTGGTTTGTGTATTTCCGGCTATCAAAGGGGATTCATTTTTGAATAACCCCGGTGCTTTGGGTAAAATATTTTTTTGAATGAAAGCCCCGTTGGATTTTGTTTTAGTAAAAACAGTTTTGACTTCTTGCTGTTGCTTCATATACTTTAAATCTTCTTTTCTGTTCCCGGCTACAGCAACAGGCTGATCAGCCTGGTCAGTTGTGCTTTTCTTTATCGCCTTTCTGTCTGAACGGGTATCAGAGGTTTTAATTTCCTGCGAAACAGCAGGACCTGAAACAAAAGTTTGTTTGTTATTCAAGATAAAGATTGTGCTGATCCCTATCCCGATGATAAGAATTGCTGCTGCCGCCACTCTCCAATAATGCATAGAGATGATCCGGGCTCTTTCTGTCCTGCGGTATAATGATTCTTTACCGGGGAACACAAGGTCTTCTTCGGGCTGCAATTTTACTTTTGAAAGTATGCCCAGTTCATTTTTGATTGCAGGATGAGTTTCAATAAATTTATCTGCTTCTGCTTTTTCCCCGGCAGTCAGTTCATTATCCAGGTATAAAACCAGCCATTCTTCATAATTGGATATATTGATTGTCGTATTTTCAGTTGAGTGGAGCAATTCTTCTTTGTTTTCAAAAAAGATACCAGGTTCGGGGATCAATTTTGACTGGAGCAGTACATCCATTTCATCTTTCAGATCAGGGTTTTGCTGAATAAATAACTCTACCTGCCGGCATTCTTCACTGCTCAGTTCATTATCCATATAAAGGATAAAATATTCTTCGTAGTTATGTCGGTTAATATTCATTTTATTGTCTCCGGATGTTTTGCCGGGTTACTATATTACATTTTCTAATCTTACCAGGTAGTTTTTCAATTGTATCCTTGCCCGGTGCAGGTACACTTTCACCTGGCTTTCATTTAGTCCTGTTATTTTCCCGATCTCTTCATAATTATACCCCTCATAATCTTTCAGCAATACCAAAGAGCGTTGTGTTTCACTCAGCCGGGCCAGAGCTTCTTCCAGTATTTTTTTCAGGTTGTGTACCGGTTTATTCTGGACTTTTATTGTTTCATTAAACTCTTCTTTCAGTTGTATCCTTTTCACTTTACGGATATGGTCAATCATCTGGTGATAGGCAACTGTGAAAAGATAAGATTTGCTTTTTGATGCATCTATACCTTCCCGGTTGCGCCACATTTTTTCAAAAGCCGTTTGCACCACATCCCGTGCATCTTCTTCATGCCTGAGATTTTTCAGGATGAAGCGATACACGTTATCCGCATAGGAAGTGACACATTCATTATATTCTCTTTCGGTCATAAACAGCCGCTCTTTCTTATGACAAATTTAATCAGGTTAATCAAAGGGTATAAGTAATACGGCCGGCAGTTCATTTTGTTACAATAAACAGGGATTTATTTTCAGGCCTCAGTGCCTGAGAATCAATGTGTGGAGCATTAAGAAATTAATTGACGGGTAAGGTTTTCCCAGATCATGTCAAACTGCATTGGATCCTTACCCGGTTTCCGGCATTTACCATCCGCTTCAGTTGCTTCCTTGTGACCTGAATTATTTTGGGGATCTCCTGTTGGAAAAAATAGTACAAATGCGGAAACAATTGTAGCCATAATAATCATAAGCCAAACCGGGCTCTTCCATTTCATGTTGGTTGGTTTCAATTTTTGACGCAGGTAGATTCAGAAAGGTTACAAAATATATAAAGTACACCTATGGATAACTGGCAGCTGTTTAAAATGCTCCTGTATCTTTGTCTTTCAAATTCGGAGTTATGAATGAAAAATTAGTAAAACGCCTTGCTGTTGAGATTGAAGGGATCAGGGCTTCAGGACTTTATAAATCGGAACGCATCATTGAAAGCCCGCAGGGTGCTGAAATAATAGTGGGCGGAAAAAAAGTGTTGAATTTCTGCGCCAACAATTATCTCGGACTTTCCTCTCATCCAAAAGTTATCGAGGCGGCACACAAGGCTATTGATTCGAGAGGTTATGGATTGAGTAGTGTCCGTTTCATTTGCGGCACTCAGGATATTCATAAAGAACTGGAGAAAAAACTTTCCGGATTCCTCGGCACGGAAGATACTATTTTATATGCGGCTGCTTTTGATGCCAACGGTGGTGTGTTTGAACCATTGTTCGGTGAAGAAGATGCGATCATTTCCGATGCGCTGAATCATGCTTCCATCATTGATGGGGTTCGTTTGTGCAAAGCACAGCGATACCGCTACGAACACAACAATATGGCCGACCTGGAAGTAAAATTGAAAGAAGCTTCCGGTACCCGGAGCCGCATTATCGTTACGGATGGATCCTTCAGCATGGATGGCACGATCGCACAACTGGACAGGATCTGTGACCTTGCCGATAAATATGATGCTGCCGTGATGATAGATGAATGTCACTCCTCCGGCTTTCTGGGAAAAACCGGCAGAGGCACACATGAGTACCGCGGAGTAATGGGAAGAATTGATATCATTACAGGTACACTGGGAAAAGCATTAGGTGGTGCATCCGGCGGATTCACTTCCGGAAGAAGGGAGATCATCGAAATGCTGCGCCAGAAATCAAGGCCTTATTTGTTTTCCAATACACTGGCGCCTTCCATTGTGGGTGGAAGCATAGCAGTGCTGAACATGCTGACAGAAACCACTCAGCTGCGGGACAAGCTTGAAAACAATACAAAATACTTCAGAACGAAAATGGTGGAAGCAGGGTTTGATATCAAGCCGGGTGATCACCCCATAGTACCCATCATGCTCTATGATGCGGTGCTGGCGCAAAACTTTGCAGCCAAATTACTGGATGAAGGAATTTATGTTATCGGTTTTTTCTTTCCTGTGGTTGCAAAAGGTCAGGCAAGGATAAGAGTACAACTGAGTGCAGCACATGAACAACATCATCTGGACAAAGCCATTGCAGCATTTACCAAGACCGGAAAGGAACTGGGGATATTGAAATCTGAATAAGGCATGGCAGGTTAGTACTTGGAGAAAATGGTCAATACTTTCAGGATAATGCAACGCATGCATTGATGAAGCATTGTTATTTGTCCCATACATTCCGGGCTTTTATAATTTCTGTTTTTTGCAATAAGACATATTTGCTTCAGGCTACCACGAAGGGAACGGCTCAAATCTCTCAGTTTCCGGACGTGGAGGAATTTTTTCATTGCAAAAACTTATGCCTGCCCGGAATAATCCAGCTATATGCCTGTAAGTACTTCATGCATCTCTCCGAATTATTTCGGTATGAGTGAACGGGAACGTTCCAGTCCAGCCGCTGACCCAAAATGTTTCTATAATACTTGTGATTTCTATATAGCTGTTGCTTTTATTCAGCAATTCCAATAACGATAATTTTTATAAGGCAGTTGTTTTATTAATAAAATGCTTCCGGGTAGTTACGCCAAATATTACTGAACTGATCACCGGTTTTCAGGTTTGGCGCCTGCAACAGATTAAGGGAAGTACCTTTTCATTAAAAGGGTGGGTTCATCTTAGATAATGAATAGGAAAACTAATTAAGTACTGCTGCTTCTTTGATGATCTCAACATTTTGTAAAGTTTGGATCTTATCCCATCCTCCTGAAACATTCCGGAGATTATGAATTCCCTGTCTTTTCAGCAAAGATGCCGCAATAACACTTCGATAACCGGCAGCGCAATGAATGTAGAGATTGTTGCTGTCTTCTATGTCGCTGAGATTCCCGGGATCAGTCAGCTCATCCAGCGGGATATTAACGGCATTTTTAAGGTGGCCATCTGCATATTCTGCAGGTTTACGGACATCCAGCACCACCAGGTTTTTATCATAAGGAATATCCATTATCAATTCATCAGATTCTACGTCAATGATCATATCGGTCTTTTCCCCTGCGTTTTTCCATGAGTCAAATCCTCCTTTAAGATAGCCTGACATTTTATTGAAACCTACTCTTGCAAGCCGAATGATGCTTTCTTTTTCTTTACCCGGTTCCGTTATTAATAGTATTGTACGATCAAATGGTAATAAACTTCCTGCCCATTCTGCAAAACGGCCTTCCAGGCCAATGTTGATGGAACCAGGTACAAACCCGGAAGTAAAAGTTTCACCTGATCTTGTATCAAGGACTATTATATCTTCATTTATCCTTTTTTTAAATTCATCAACAGGAAGCGCTTCTAACCCTTGTTTTAAAATTTCGTTCAGGCTCTCGTATCCTTGTTTATTGATCATTGCATTTATCGGGAAATATTGAGGTGGCCTGGGAATTCCTTCCGTAACAACCCGGATAAATTCTTCTTTGGTATCAGCTTTCAGTGCGTAGTTGGTCTGCTTTTCCATGCCGATAGTGCTTTGTGTGTCAGGTCCCAGGTTTTTTCCGCATGCACTTCCGGGCCCGTGTGCCGGATAAACTATCACGTCATCAGGCAAAGGGAATAGTTTTGCATGCAGGCTGTCGTACATCATTCCAGCGAGATCATTTACGGTGATCTCATTTTCTTTCTGGGCCAGGTCAGGCCTGCCCACGTCACCGACAAACAATGTATCGCCTGTAAACACACAATGATCTTTCCCGTTTTTATCTTTGAGGAGGTAACAGGCAGATTCAAGCGTATGCCCCGGAGTGTGTAAGACCTCTATTGTCAATATGCCCAGTTGAAATTTTTCCCCGTCCCGTGCGATATGTACCGGTAATTTTGTTTGTGTTTGCGGGCCGTAAATAATTGGTGCACCGGTAGCATCGCTCAGGTCCATGTGACCACTTATAAAATCAGCGTGAAAATGAGTTTCAAAAATATATTTGATGCGGGCTTTTCTTTTGTTGGCTAATTCAAGATAAGGATCAATATCACGTATCGGATCTATGATGGCTGCCTCGCCATTACTTTCAATGTAATAGGCAGCCTCACTCAGGCACCCGGTATATAGTTGTTTTATAAACATGATTGTAGGATTTCAGCTACAAAACTACTTTATAAAAAACAGAAAACCGGCCTGAACTGCAGGCCGGTTTTCCGAATAATGTCAAAGCTGCTTTATTTTAAGAGATCGGCAACAAAGTGGTTCAAATCGTCAAGGCGATTGTGATTCACCGAATAGTAAATGAATTTTCCGTCACGATCTGTATTGACGAAGCCTGCTTTTCTTAAAATGGCAAGATGTTGTGATGCTACAGATTGCTCCAACCTGAGTTGAACGTATATCTCTGTAACTGTCATTTTACCATTTTCGTCAATCAGTTTCAATATTTGCTGACGTAAGCTGTGATTGATGGCCCGCAGGATTAAAGCTGCTTTCTTTACGTTCAGCAAATCCAGGTTCAGCAGCATACCATTTGCGCTTGTAGGGGGCATCGTTGATGAAATGTTGTTCATAGCTCGAAGCGGTTAAATTTAAAAAAGTAAAAAAGTTTCTTGGCTTTGTATTCAAGGAGAAGGGCTCCCTTTTAGACGCCTGTTTACATCGTTTGCTTGCGGACGGGTGAAAAGAATTCTTTTAAATACTCGGGTTCGCTATAAGCAAGGTCTGCAAACCGGTGAGCAATAAATTTCTCTGTTGCTATTGATGACAAATCTGAAGCATCAAAGTTCACATCTTTAAAAAATGCATTGTCATGATTTAGTAAAGAAATGAATTTTTTACTTCCACTGCCGAAAAAAAGGATTTTATGGGACGATAAAAGCTCAGAAAATACACCTGCATTCAATACCAGGGCCTGAGGTTTAACAAATTCTTTCAGTGATCTGGTATAAACAGCAGTGAACACTTCCATCCTCCTTGCATCTATCATCGGGCATAGTAAATCTGCTTCTTCATTTCGGGCGGCATGAGCCATCATTACAAGAGTGCTTACCGTAATCAGCGGTATATTTAAAGCATAGCAAAGCCCTTTAGCAGATGATAGTCCTACTCTCAGGCCGGTATAGGAACCGGGGCCGATGCTAACGGCAATTGCATTGAGTACATTTAACTTATATCCCGATTCTTTCATCAGATGAACAATTGCCGGCTGCAGCCAGGAGGCATGATCTTTTTGTTCCTTATTTACAGAAGTAATTACTGCTTTTCCATCCTGTGACAGGCAAACAGAAGCGGTTTCCAAAGCAGTATCAATATTTAAGATGATAGCCATTTATTGGATTATTTCATTTTGTAAGCAATGAGCAGGTTCAAAGCGTTTGTCACTTTTGTAAAGTTGATTCAACAGGGAAACAATTTTTTCTTTTCCGATCTTTTCCGCCCATTCAAACGGGCCGTATGGATAGTTGGTTCCGAGTTTCATGGCGGTATTAATTTCATTTTTTGAACTTACCCCCTCTTCCAATGCAAAATAAGCTTCATTGATGATCATGGCAATGATCCTGACGCTGATGAAGCCGGGCTTATCATCCACCCATTCCACCCTTTTATTAAATTTAAGAAAAATATCTTCACATTTTTTCTTTAATGAATCATCAGTGCCGGAAGATTCTACAACAGGCCTCTCTAAAAAAGTCGGCCAGCCATTGAAGCGTATAAAACCTTCGGGGAGTTCTTGCAGCGTGGTGGTTACAGAGTTGACAAGGACAAGCCCGGGCAATCTCTTCTTTAGTAATTCGATCCTTTTTGCTGCCGGTTCAAATAGCAGGTCAATACAGGCGTCTGTCTCAGGCTGTGTGTCTAATTCATCAATTCCGGCCAGCCATCTAATCTCAAGAGGATTATTCACCCTTTGTTTCAGTAATTCTTCTTTTAAAATATTATTGGCCAGTATCACGATCCGCATATACTATTTTTTGCAAAGAAAGTGTATAACACTAAATTCGCCTTTCTGTTTTAAAATTCATTCAGATGGAAAAGAATATTATAAATACCCCGGCGGCTCCCGCACCGATAGGACCTTATAACCAGGCAGTGCAATCCGGTGATTTTTTATTTATTTCCGGCCAGATCTGCATTGATCCGGCCAGTGGTGACCTGAAAAATAAAGACATTGCAGAGGAAACACACCAGGTCATGCATAACCTGAAAGCTATATTGCAGGCAGCCGGGATGAGTTTCAACAATGTGGTTAAGACCACGATCTTTATCACCGATATGAAACGATTTGCTGAGATCAATGAAGTGTATGGAAAATATTTTGCTGAAAATTTTCCTGCAAGAGAAACGGTGCAGGTTTCAGCATTACCCAAATTCGTGAGTGTTGAGATCAGTATGATTGCAGCAAAATAAAAAACCCTTCATTGCTGAAGGGCTTTTGCCTTCTTATTTGGCGCTTTTCCAAACGTTGTTGTCCCGGTTCCAGTCAGGTAATTTATTATCGGGATCGAGAACCACTTCTTTAACTTCACTCGTTGTAGGCACATTAAATGACCATACAGGACCCCGTTGCCAGATTTCCACAGGTAAATTGATTCGTTGTTCTTTTCCATTTGCTTCTTTTACCAATACTGTTACCGGCATCGGCATTTTTTCAAGATTTTCTATGGTGATGATGGAACCGTTTTGAGGTTTGTTGTCCACATACCTGACTTCTTTTACAGCCTGGTCTATTTTCCAGTCTTTAAGAACCCATCCTCTCCAGAACCAACCCAGGTCTTCACCGGATACATTTTCAATAGTGTGAAAGAAGTCCCAGGGTACCGGGTGTTTATAAGCCCATCGCCTGATATATTCTCTGAAGGCGGCATCAAATCGTTCGGGCCCCAATACCACGTCTCTCAATGCGTGCAGCATCATGGAAGGTTTCAGGTAAGCGGCAACGCCTAAATTGGATTGCTGGATCACATCGGGAATGGTGAACATTCCGTCCATTTTGTCATTGAATACATAAGTGACCATGAATTTTGAATTGGGATCGCCAAAGAAACTTTGATCTTTAAATTCACCGTTATTGAAATTTTCAGTAGAAAGATCATTGATAAAGGTATTGAAGCCTTCATCCATCCAGGCATATTTCCGTTCATTGCTTCCTACGATCATCGGGAACCATGTGTGGCCAAACTCATGATCAACCACTCCCCACAGGCCTGTGCCTGCTGAACCGGAACTGCAGAATACGATACCCGGATATTCCATGCCGCCAACAATACCTGCCACATTTGTAGCAACGGGGTAGGGATATTCATACCACATTTTTGAATTAAACTCGATCGAGCCTTTTACCATTTCCGTACTTCTTTGCCATCCGTCTTTTACAATACTTTCAACCGGGTACACACTTGCAGCAATGGCTTTCTTTCCACCGGGTAAATTCATTCTTGCGGCATCCCATACAAATGCTTTGGAAGCAGCCCATGCCACATCTCTTGCATTTTGAATTTTAAATTTCCAGGTACAGTTGGCTTGCTTCGGCCTTGAGTTGGGATCAGTTACTTCTTTATCACTCCGTATCAAAACAGTTTTGTCGCTGTTTTTTGCTTCATTCCATCTTTTTTGTTGTTCGGGAGTAAGACATTCCTGGGGATTCAACAACTCACCGGAACCAACGACAATTAAATTAGCTGGCGCTGTTACATTAAAATCAATGTCCCCGTATTCAAGATAAAACTCTCCTGCTCCAAGGTAAGGTAACGTATTCCATCCCTGTATATCATCATAAACGCACAGGCGTGGAAACCATTGGGCAACTTCGTAAATCCATCCATTCTTTGTTTTTAATCTTCCCATCCGGTCGGTTCCGTATTGGGGTATTTCGAAATCATACTTAATGGTCACTCTTATTTTTCCTCCGGATGATTTCAGGGCATCCTGAAACCAGACCTGCATCCTTGTATCTGTGATATTATATTTAGGAGTGTATGATTTTCCTTCGTATTCTGCAGAAATGGATTTGATCATGTCACCATTTGTGAACTGGGCGTTTGCCCATCTTCCACCGGATTGGGTGGTAGTGGAAGTGGCACGGGAATCTTTTCTGTAAATATCCTGATCTACCTGCAGCCACATGAATTTTAAATTGTCCGGGCTGTTATTCGTGTAGTAGATCTCCACTTCGGCAGAAACGGTATTTTTTCCCGTATCCAGCGTGCAGTTGATCTTATAGTCAGCCCTGTTTTGCCAGTAATGCGGACCGGGTTCGCCGCTGGCACTCCGGAATTCATTTCCCGGGTAGGGATAAAATTGAGGGTAGAATGCTTCCCGGTTATCATATTTTGAAGTAGTTGTTTGTGAAAAGGAAATTAATACTGAGCACAAACTGATAAAAAATAATGTTGCTTTTTTCATGATGAAAATTTTACAGTGTGTAATGAAATCCCGGCTTCGTTTGAAAGGGATATTTTTCAGAGTTGGCAAAGTAAAGCAAAAGGTTGCAATAGCCGTTATCGTAAAAATAGTATTTAGAAATATTTAGGCCAGCCCGAACGGCAGTCAGGGGAAAAGCGACTCTGCCACAACAATATTTTCTGTTTTCCCGACATCAACCAGTTTGTCTCCTGTATGATCATAACCAAGTATCAGGTTTTCCTTTGCCAGGGCAAGGTAGACATCTACCAAAGAAAACTTGCCGGTAAAAGGAATTAACGGGAATATTTTTGGTTCAAATACCACAACGCAGCTATAGGCTTTTTCGGTAAGGCCAGGCTTCCTTATTGCGTTTTTTTCTTCACCGGTTTTCTTATTCCTCCATCCGCAAAGCCGGTTGTTTTCATCAAATAAAAAATATCTTGAAGTTTTGCGGTGTGTCACAGCCATGGAGATCAATGGTTGATGCTGTTGATGAAATGAAATCAGTTTGTCCAGATTAAGGTCAGTAAGTATGTCTGCATTACAAGTGATAAACGGTTCTTTATTGCTCAGCCATTTTTTTACTTTTAAAAGCCCGCCTCCCGTATCGAGCAACCGATCCTGCTCATCACTGATATATATGGTGCTGCCCCACCCATTATTTTTTTTCGTTGCATCATAGATCTGGTTGGCAAAATGATGCACATTCACGATCACTTCCCTGATGCCGTATTGTTGTAGGTATTCAATATTCCGCTGCAGTAATGATTTTCCGTTGATCAGCGCCAGCGCTTTTGGATGTTCATCGGTCCAGGGTTTAAAACGGGTTCCCAGCCCTGCAGCGAAGATCATTGCTTTCATGGAATTGATTTTTTAAGCATTATTGACCCGGTTCTTTTTTTCCTGTTCAATATGATATTGATTGATTTTTACTTTGAATTTATTTCTGAGATGCCTTGCCATTGCATCGGCAGCATATACACTCCGGTGTTGTCCGCCGGTGCATCCAAAGCTCACAGTCAGGCTTTCGAAATTGCGCCTGATATAATTTTCCACCGTTATGTCAACGATGTCAAAGGCACTGTTAAGGAATTCTGTCATTTTGGTCTGTTGTTCAATAAAATCTTTTACCGGCTTATCCCTCCCGGTCAGATTTTTAAATTCATCATAACGGCCGGGGTTCAGGATACCTCTGCAATCAAAAACAAAACCTCCACCGTTTCCGCTTTTATCTTCCGGTATTCCGGCTTTATATGAAAAGCTATTGATAGTAACGACCAACGGGGTCTTTTCTGTGGCTTGCTGCGGTGTGAATTGCTCAATGATCTCATCCGAAACACAGAGGTCAAGCACTTTCCGGAACTCAGGAACAACGATGCCGATACTTTGCGAATTAAAAAATTTTTTCAGGTTGGTCAATGCCTGGGGAATGCTGGTAAGGAATTGTGCTTTTCGTTCAAACAATCCCCGGAAACCATAAGCGCCTAATACCTGCAGGATCCTGATGAGAACATATCCGTTGTATTGGCTGCGGAAAAGGTGTTTATCCAGGGATACTTTGATTATTTTTTCAAATTCATTCATGTAATCCACCAACAGATTCTCTTTCCATTCTTCTGGCAGATTGGCCCTTGCCTGCCACAGCATGGAAGCCACATCATACTGAGGCGCTCCTTTCATTCCGCCCTGGTAGTCTATAAAGTGAACCGAATCGTCTTCTTTGATTAATATATTTCTGCTTTGAAAATCACGAAACATGAAGTACTTGTATTCCGTATGAGTGAGGTAAGTACTCAGCGCATCAAAATCATCCAGTAGTTTTTGTTTATCGTAAGGGCGGCGTAGTGCGTCGAGAAAATAGTATTTAAAATACAGAAGATCGGCCATGATCGCCTGCTGACCGAATTCTTTATTGGTAAGGCAAAGATTATAGTTTAATCCTTCATCACCTTTAATCTGTAATTGCGCTAATGCCTCCAGGCTTTTTTTGAAAAGATCATAAATGGGATGAATGAAATGTTCGCTTTCAAGCCTGTTTAACAAAGAGATTTTTCCGAAATCTTCCTGCAGGTAACAGTCCTGCCTTTCATTGATGGCAAATATTTCTGGTGCGGCAAGGTCTTTTTTCCTGAAATGCCGGGAAAAATAAATGAATGTTTCATTCTCTTTGATATTGGCGCCAAAGGTGCCGATCACGGAACTATCTTTTCCATTCAGCCGGAAATAGCGCCGTTCACTGCCGCTCTGGGGCAGGACCTCTACCGACACGGCATCTTCACCTTTCCAGTCTTTGTATAATTGGTTAATTGAATTAAGGATTTCCTGCATACGGCAAATGTACTTTAAATGCTGAGGCTTAGCTATTCTAACAGCCGTTAGTTTTTCATTAAATTTGTGTGATTAATTAGTCTATGGATCATTCTCATAAGAACAGGGTTCGTATTGTAACGGCTGCCAGTCTATTCGATGGCCACGATGTAGCCATCAATATTATGCGCCGCATTTTACAAAGCAAGGGAGCCGAAATAATTCATATTGGTCACAACCGGAGTGTAAAAGAAATTGTAGAAGCCGCTATTGAAGAAGATGTGCAGGGCATTGCCATTACATCATACCAGGGAGGCCACATGGAGTTTTTTAAGTACATGAAAGACTTGCTGGATGAGAACGGTTGCGGGCATATAAAAATTTTTGGGGGCGGGGGCGGAACGATTTTACCTGAAGAAATCGAAAAACTCCATCAATATGGTATCACCAGGGTTTACAGTCCTGATGACGGAAGGCGCATGGGTCTGGAAGGAATGATTGAGGATGTAATCGGGAATTGTCTCCTCAACCCTTCCGAAAAAGTGGCTTTCGAAAATCCTGAATGGAATGGAAAACTTCCTTTAGATGAGGTGAAAGATGTGAGGCTGGTGGCAAGGGCAATATCATTAGCAGAAAATAATAGAGACTATTCTTCAATACTAAAGAAGCTTCAACAAAGACCGGGTTCCGGAACCACCCGTCATGGGAATGGAGGCCAACCTGTATTGGGAATAACCGGAACGGGCGGAGCAGGAAAAAGCTCTGTTACAGATGAACTGGTTCGCCGCTTTCTTAACAACTTTTCTGATAAAACCATTGCGGTCATTTCTGTTGATCCTTCCAAGAAAAAAACAGGAGGAGCTTTGTTGGGGGACAGGATCAGGATGAATTCAATTTTTCATCCACGGGCCTATATGCGTTCGCTGGCCACAAGAGAAAGTGACAGGGCGCTGAGTGAACATGTGCAGGAGGCTATTGATATCTGCAAGAGTGCCGGATACGAATTTGTAATTCTCGAATCTGCCGGTGTGGGGCAAGGCGATGCTTCCATCCTGGATCATTGCGATGTGAGTATGTACGTGATGACTCCTGAATATGGAGCAGCTTCACAATTGGAAAAAATAAATATGCTGGATTATGCAGATCTTATTTGCATCAACAAGTTTGACAAATCAGGAGCATTAGATGCCATTGCTGATGTAAGGAAGCAATATAAAAGAAATCATCTTCAGTTCAAAGCAAAAAATGAGGATCTGCCGGTTATAGGTACTATTGCGAGCAAATTCAATGATGATGGAGTGAATCATCTGTTTGAACTGATGCTGAAAAAAATAAAAGAAAAGACAAATGTGGATTTTGGCAGTTTTCATTTTGCAGAAACCGCTTCGGTATCACAGTCTATAATACCATCCAACAGGGTCAGGTACCTGAGTGAGATCAGTGAGAACAACAGGAGTTATGATCAGTTGGTAAATGAACAGGCAGCGATTGCTTCCAAAGCATACCAGCTGAACGGGGTTATTGAAACCTTAAAATATCCTCCTCAGAAAAAAGCTGCAAATGAAATTCATCTGGAAGAACTGGAGAAAATGAAATTGTTTTATGAAGAACAATTAACACCCTTATCCCGTAAATTGATCCATCACTGGAATGAAAAAGTAAAAGAGTATGAAAAAGATTATTATGAATATACGGTAAGGGATAAAGTGATCCGGCAGGCTATGTTTACAGAGAGTTTGTCAGGTTCCAGGATCCCCAAGGTTGTTTTGCCTAAATATAAAGATTGGGGTGATATACTCAAATGGCAGGCGCAGGAGAATGTTCCGGGAAGTTTTCCTTTTACCGCAGGCGTATTTCCGCTAAAACGAGAAGGAGAAGATCCGACAAGAATGTTTGCGGGAGAAGGAAATCCGGAAAGGACAAATAAACGCTTTCATTACGTTTCAATAGATCAGCCTGCAAAAAGATTGTCCACTGCGTTTGACAGCGTTACACTTTATGGGGAAGATCCCGACTATCGTCCTGACATATATGGAAAAGTGGGAAACAGCGGTGTGAGCATCGCCACTGTTGATGATGCCAAAAAATTGTACAGCGGATTCAATCTCTGTGATCCTAAAACATCGGTGAGCATGACGATCAATGGACCGGCGCCGATCATATTGGCCATGTTCATGAATGCAGCAATTGACCAGGAATGTGAAAAATGGATTGAAGAAAATAATTATTGGGGACAGGTAGAAAAGATCCGTAATGCAAAATTTAAAGACCGGGATCACCCGGTTTACAATAATCCTTCATTTCCCGGCACACTACCCGAAGGAAACACCGGCTTGGGATTAAAATTGCTTGGTATGAGTGGCGGGGAAGTGTTATCGAAAGAAGTTTACGGGCAATGCAAACAAAAAGCGATCCAACAGGTAAGAGGAACGGTGCAGGCAGATATTCTGAAAGAAGACCAGGCGCAGAACACCTGTATCTTCTCTACTGAGTTTGCTTTGAAACTGATGGGTGATGTGCAGGAATATTTTATTCAGAATAAGATCCGCAATTTTTACAGCGTAAGTATTTCGGGTTATCATATTGCAGAAGCGGGAGCCAATCCCGTAACCCAGCTGGCATTTACGCTGGCAAACGGTTTTACTTATGTGGAATATTACCTGAGCCGCGGAATGCATATTGATGAATTTGCACCTAATCTTTCTTTTTTCTTCAGCAATGGAATGGACCCGGAATATAGTGTGTTAGGCAGAGTGGCAAGACGCATCTGGGCCAAGGCAATGAAGTATAAATACAAAGCGAACAAGCGCAGCCAGATGCTGAAATATCATATTCAGACATCGGGAAGAAGTTTACATGCACAGGAAATTGATTTCAATGATATCCGTACCACATTGCAGGCGCTCTATGCCATTTATGATAACTGCAACTCACTTCATACAAATGCTTACGATGAGGCCATCACCACTCCAACAGAAGAAAGTGTAAGAAGAGCCATGGCCATTCAGCTTATCATTAACCGTGAACTGGGAACCGCAAAGAATGAAAACCCCAATCAGGGATCTTTTTTCTTTGAAGAGCTTACCGATCTCGTTGAAGAAGCCGTGTTGTCTGAATTTGATCGCATCACTGAACGGGGCGGAGTGTTAGGCGCTATGGAGCGTATGTACCAGCGGAATAAAATACAGGAAGAGAGTCTTTATTATGAGACGCTCAAACATTCAGGAGAATATCCAATAGTCGGAGTAAATACTTTCCTGGGTAAAAAAGGTTCTCCCACTATAATTCCCAATGAAGTCATCCGTAGTACCAAAGAAGAAAAAGAACAGCAGATTAATAACCTGCATGCTTTTTGGAAAAGAAATGAAAGCAAATCTGCTGAAATGATTGGCCGTTTAAAAAAAGCTGCAATTCACAGTGGCAATCTTTTCGAAGAACTGATGGAAACGGTGAAATACTGTTCACTCGGACAGATTACGCATGCCCTTTATGAAGTAGGAGGCCGGTATAGAAGGAGTATGTAATAAATTTCCGGGATGATAGATTTTTCACTTAGTAATGAAAACACCTTTAAAAATTTTCATTGAACGTTATTTTGAACGGAATTGGATATAATTCTTTTGAATTCGGGAAAGATCAGAGCTTCTTGCAATTGAATGACTTTCTCAACTTGTTTTTTCAGTAATTTACAGGTGTAACTTTTGGGATGTCAGGTAATCAGTTTTTAGAAGTATGAAACAATTTTTTATATACGTAATTGCTGTTTGTTTACTCCCGTCATTGGCGGCTGCCCAGAAAGTGATTTCCATGAAACTTGACGGAACGATCAATCCGGTTACAGCGGATTTTATTCATGATGGAATTGAGAAAGCTGAAAAACAAAATGCTGCGTGTTTGATTATCCAGCTGAATACACCGGGCGGCCTTTTACAATCCACAAGGGATATTGTAAGTTATATCCTTGCTTCGGACGTTCCGGTGGTTGTCTATGTTTCGCCGGGAGGAGCACAAGCGGGATCAGCTGGCGTTTTCGTTACGCTTGCAGCACATATTGCTGCTATGGCGCCGGGAACGAATATCGGAGCTGCACACCCGGTTTCACTGCAATCTTCAATGGACAGTATCATGACTACAAAAGTTACCAATGATGCTGCGGCGTTTATTCGTTCTATTGCAGAAAAAAGGCAACGGAGTGTTACCTGGGCAGAGAATGCAGTGCGGAGAAGTTACTCTTATACGGAAACAGAAGCTTTGCAGGATTCAGCCATTAATCTTGTTGCAAAAAATGAAAGAGACTTACTGGACAAAATAGACGGATGGCAGGTTGAAGTAGAATCGGGAATTAAAACACTGCATACAAAAAATGCGGTGATAGAAACATACAGCATGGGAGTTGGAGATAAAATCCTGAACCTGGTCAGTGATCCTAATATTGCCTATATCCTGTTTTTGCTGGGCGTTTTTGGAATATTGTTTGAACTCTATAACCCCGGTGCTATTCTTCCGGGAATTGTCGGTGTCATCAGTCTTGTGCTTGCTTTTTATTCCATGAGGACATTACCGATAAATTTTGCAGGCCTTGCTTTAATAATCTTTGCAATCATTTTATTCTTGTTAGAAATCAAGATAGCAAGCCATGGCCTGTTGGCTATTGGCGGAACATTATCTTTATTGATTGGCTCACTGATGCTGATCCGTGCAAGTTCTTCTTTGGAACTGGTGCATCTGTCCCGTGTCGTCATCGTTTCCGCGACAGCGGTAACTGCACTATTCTTTCTATTTGTTATTGGCGCAGGATTAAAAGCTCAAAGGGGTAAAGTGACTACAGGCATTGAAGCTCTTATCGGGGAGACCGGTGAAGCATTGGATATCCTTGATCCTGCCGGAGTAGTGAAAGTGCATGGGGAAATATGGAATGCGGAATCTGTATCGGGCAGGATCGCCCAGGGAGAAAAGATAAGAATTAAAAATATGGTTGATTTAAAACTTTTCGTTGAAAAAACAGAATCTTCTGATGATCGAACAAAAACTTAAAAATTATAATTATGCAACAATTTCCCATCGTCACTGCTGTCATCGTTGTTTTTGCTATCCTGGTACTGTCCAGCGCCATTAAGATTTTACGTGAATATGAAAGAGGGGTGATCTTCCGGCTCGGACGATTGACCGGTAATGGAGGTGTGAAAGGCCCGGGATTGATTTTTTTGATCCCGATCGTTGATAAAATGGTGAAAGTGAGTTTGCGTATAGTGGTGATGGATGTACCTCCGCAGGACATCATCACAAGAGATAATGTTTCGGTAAAAGTGAATGCGGTTGTTTATTTCCGTGTTCTTGAAGCTCAAAAGGCAATAATCGGAGTTGAGAATTATCTGGTGGCTACTTCCCAGTTGTCCCAGACCACCTTGAGGAGTGTATTGGGTCAGTCTGAACTGGATGATCTGCTCTCACAACGGGATAAGATCAATCAAAAACTACAACAGATCATTGATGCACATACAGAGCCATGGGGTATAAAAGTTTCTAATGTGGAAGTAAAACAAATCGACCTGCCCCAGGAAATGCAAAGGGCAATGGCAAAGCAAGCTGAAGCAGAAAGAGAGCGCCGTTCTAAAGTAATTGCGGCAGAAGGTGAGTACCAGGCATCACAACGGCTGGCAGATGCTGCAAAGATCCTGGCAGAACAACCCAGCGCTCTGACGTTAAGATATCTTCAGACGCTGAGGGAGATCGCAACTGAAAAAAATTCTACAACCATATTCCCGGTACCTATTGACCTTTTAAGACCATTTTTGAAAGAAATGGGCCAGAAGGCGCTGGAACAAAGTCATTAAGGATCAGAAAAGAATTTTTGGAAGTGTTCGTTTTTTTGTTGCCGGTATGTTAAGATTTTTGCGACAATTACCTGCTTACTGTAATTTACAGCCTTAATTTTTTATATAAAGATGTCCAGGCTATTTTTAAAGAGAAGTTGTTTGTTTTTTGTTTTTTACTTAAGTGCTTTATGGTGCCTGTCACAAAATATTGATTCTACTCTTCAAAAGTATGCAGACAATTTCGGCCAGGAAAGGATATATCTCCAGTATGATAAATCCACTTATGTGCCCGGTGAGACCATCTGGTTCAAAGCATACCTGATGAATGGATTTTTTCCTGTAGATAGCAGCAGAAATTTTTATGCCGACTGGACTGACAGTAAAGGTAATTTATTATTCAGGACGATAAGCCCGGTTATAGAGGGCACTGCCAATGGTCAGTTTGATATCCCGAAAGAGTACTCCGGCAAATTTATTCATGTTAAGGCATACACCCGGTGGATGCTGAATTTTGATTCTGCTTTTTTGTATGATAAAGACATTGTGATATTGGGTCAAAAAGGGAATTCAACAGTTGTTAGAGATACCATTGTATCCTCGTTGCAATTCTTTCCTGAAGGAGGCGATATAATTGAAAGCGTCAATAATAAAATTGCATTTAAAGCAAATGATCAATGGGGCAGGCCGGTGAAGGTCAAAGGAATCATTCAAAATAATGCAGGTAAGGTAATGGACAGCATCAAAGCAAGGCATGATGGCATGGGTTATTTTTTTGTATTACCCCAGCCGGGGGAATCTTTTACTGCAATATGGAAAGATGAAAATGGAAAAGATCATAGTACAAAGCTTCCTGGTATAAAGAAGGACGGGGTTTCCATACAGGTACTTGTATCAGGATCCAGGCGGATTTTTGAGATTGATGCGTCACCAGGTGCAGCGGCAACACTGCATACCGTAAACCTTATCGGTACAATGCGTCAAAGAGAAATTTTTAAAGTGTCAAAAGATATCAGCACAGGCTCGGCAAGGGGAATCATCCCTACTCAAAATCTTCCCAGCGGCATTTTAACAATCACTGTTTTTGATGATAAATGGAAACCGCTGGCAGAAAGGATCACTTATATCAATAACCAGGAATATTTTTTTAAACCGGAAATGACGGTGCAACACTGGGGATTAAATAAAAGAGCAAAAAATGAAATTGTAATAACGGTTCCCGACAGCCTGCAGGCAAATTTGGCCGTTTCCGTTACAGATGCCGGTATTGACGTAGATAGCAGTGATAATATAATTTCACATCTGCTGCTTACCGGGGATCTCAAAGGACAAGTGTACAATCCCGGTTACTACTTTTCTGATACCAGTAATGAGGTAAGTCAAAATCTTGATCTCGTTATGCTGACACATGGATGGAGGAGATTTAATTGGGAAGAAGTGGTTAAAGGAAAATTACCCGGGATCCTTTATCCGAAGGATACATCTTATCTCACTCTTTCCGGAAAAGTGTATGGAGTAATTCCCTCCGATTTAAAGGGGACAACTATTATCATGATCGTAAGCAGGCCGAAGCAGGGCGGCGATGTGGTTATGCTCCCGATAGAAAATGACGGAACGTTTAATGATCCTTCTCTTTTAGTGATCGATACAGTACGTGTTTATTACCAGCTTCCAAAAAAACATTTCCGGGATGCTTCAGTGCGATTTATGGAAGATCTGCTTCCTCCTTTAAGATCAAACATCCCTGCAATGGGTATTTACTATAATGGAGTGAATGACACAACAGGAAATTTTCATCATTGGTTTCTTGTAAATGAAATGAATGAACTGCTGAAACAATATGAAGGTAAAATGCTGGAGAATGTAACTATTACCAGGAAAGCTAAATCTCCGCTGGAAACAATGGATGAGAAATATACTTCCGGCTTTTTTTCCGGTGGGGATGGTTATCAGTTTAATGTCGTCAATGATAATCTTGCCAATGCTTCACCAAACATATTTTTTTATCTTCAATCCAAAGTAGCCGGCTTGCAAATCAACACCGCATCGACTCCTCCCAGTGTGTCATGGAGAGGTGGCACACCGGGTTTTTATGTTGACGAAGTCCAGACAGATGCTTCTATGGTTAGTTCAATACCGGTTGCTGATATTGCATATATAAAGGTTTTTCGCCCTCCATTCATGGGAGGAGGATTTGGAGGCGGCAATGGGGCTATTGCAATTTATACAAGGCGAGGAGATGATATTCAATCTGCACCCGGAAAAGGATTGAACAATAATACGATTACGGGATATTCAGTAATTCGTGAATTCTACTCTCCGAATTATGATAATTTCAAACAGGAGAACGAACGGAAAGATATCCGTACTACATTATACTGGAATCCACAGGTGATAACAGCACCGGGGAAAAACCAGGCCACTGTTACTTTTTATAATAATGATGTCACTAAATCTTTTCGGGTTACTATAGAAGGCATGACCCGTGATGGCCAGCTGGCACATTTAGTGCAAATCATGGAGTAGGTTCAGATTGGGATATAATTTTTTAGGAATAAACGGGTGAGCATCATTTAGAACGGCAGTTTTGCCTTTATGCTTAAAAAACTCAAATGAAAATCTTTGTTACTTTCGGTATATATAAACATTTGTAATGAATAATTTTTATAGAATATTTTTTGTTCTCATTTGTATCATTATACTTAGTGCCTGTTCTCATAACCCGTACATAAGTTCAAACAGGTCATATAAAAAGCAGGCAAAGGCTTATGCAAGGATCCTGGCTCAGTACCCGTTAAAAGATTCTGTTGAAAATGCTCCTTATTGGATTGGCACTACTAATTTCAATATGAGAAAACCCAATTTTGTGATCCTTCATCATACTGCACAAAACAGTTGCGGGCAAACTTTAAAGACTTTTACAACAGTAAGATCACAGGTCAGCGCTCATTATGTTATTTGTAAGGATGGAACAGTGCATCACATGCTGAATGATTACCTGAGGGCATGGCAAGCGGGTATAAGCAAATGGGGCAGCGCTACTGATATAAATTCTGTCAGTATTGGTATTGAAATAGATAATAACGGGTATGAAGCTTTTACTGATGCACAGATAAACAGCCTGATTGGATTGTTAGGCAGGCTTAAGAGCACTTACGATATACCAACTGCGAACTTTGTTGGCCATGCAGATATTGCCCCGGGAAGAAAAGTGGATCCCAACAGGTATTTCCCCTGGCAGAAACTTTCTGAGAATGGATTTGGTTTCTGGTATGATACAACCGGAGTAAAAGTTCCCGATAACTTTGATGCACTACAGGCATTGAGGATCATCGGTTATGATATCAGGAAACCAGGCGCTGCAATATATTCTTTCAAACTGCATTTTATTCAAAATGATTCAACAAGCGTCATTAATGATCAGGATAAGAAAATCCTTTATGATCTTGAAAAGAAATATCAATAAAGAAGGTAAGGCTGAATGATCTCTTTCCACCGCGTATTATTGTAATCCGCTTCCGTTATTTGACCGCTTTTTAATTTATGAAAAGACTGGTATAATCCGGTAAGTTTGTCCAGGTGATTTTTTCCTGATGGGTTTACATTTGTTTTATAAAAACGTTCGGCGCAAAGGCCTGGGTATAAAAACAAAAGCATGCAGATCAATTGAAACACCGTATTTACAGGACGGAATGAGCCGGCATCTGTAACGGAAAGCTGTAATCCATGACATGGTTCATTCATATACATTCCTGATAAAGGTTTGTAGGTAACAGGCCGGCTGCTGATACCCGGTATAGAAAGTGAAAGAAACTTCTTTTGCAGGTCTGAAGCATTTATCCACGGAGCTCCCAAAATTTTAAACGGAGTAGAAGTTCCTCTCCCTTCGTTAACATTTATCCCTTCCAATAATCCCATTCCGGGATACAGCAAAGCTGTTTCCACATCTGTAATGGCAGGTGATGGAGGAACAAAAAACCATGTGACACTTTTTGCTGTTTCTTCCCTGATCCAGTTTTGAACTTTTACAATATTAAGATCAAGGCCTTTAATTTTTGTAGCTGAAAAATAATTTGCCAGTTCGCCCAGAGTGCAACTGTGGCGTACGGGGATGTTCCAGCGGCCGATGAATGAAGAACAATTTTGCTCGTCAAGCATCGGGCCTTCTGATAAGTTAATATTTCCGCCGGCCGGATTGGGGCGGTCAAGAATAAATAATGGTTTATTGAATTTTGCGCAGGCTTCCATCATATAAGTCATTGTCCATAAATAAGTGTAAAACCTGCAACCTGCATCGGGAATGTCAAATAGTACGGCATCAATATCTGACAGGTCATTTTCATCAGGCATTAATTTTTCTGCATATAAGCTGATCACCGGAAGATTTGTCAGCGGGTCAATGATATTATTTTGAAAGGCCCCGTCTTCCCCTTTTGCGGTTAATCCGTGTTCCGGAGAAAATAGTTTTGTGATTATGCAACCTGCTTTCAGTAGTGCACTACGGCCGGGAACGCCTGCAGAAGTAGTAGCTGCATTGTTGGTCAATAAACCGAAGCGTACCTTCCGGTGATCCGGGATGTATTGAATGAACTCATCAATACCGAATGACAATTTTTTATTTTCCATTATAATTTTAACGGGGGCAATCCTGCCCATTCATAAGGTTCATTTTTTTCTTTGTTGTCCGGCCTGGGCTTTGCAGAACGGATAGTAAATACGGTACGGTATTCCAAATTTTCTGACGGCATTTCAAAATTGACGATCTCATTCATTTGCGCTTCCGTTAAATCCGGTAATATCCATTTTTGTTCCTGTTCTCTGGTCAATAATAATGGCATCCGGTTGGCATTAGCTCCTCCATTATGAATTTGGCGCATTAAAGAGTTGGCGGGTCGGGTAAGTAATGTAAAGGTACCGGTCAGTTCGCCTGTTTCCGGATCAGGTAAGGGCGAATAATGGTAAAGGCCGGGAATAAAAAATATTTCTCTGCCTTTTAATTGTATGAAATAAGGCACTTTGTTCCTCCACCCTTTGATTTCCCTGTGTTCATAAAACCCGGTGACGGGGATCAAACACCTGTTGTTTCTTATCCTGTGCCAGTAAGATTTTTTATCTGCTACCATTTTTTCACTCCGGGCATTACACATCCATTGCCGTGATTGTTTGATTTTTTCAGGAGTATTCATATAATCTGCAATGACGCCCCATTCGAATAGTCTTAATTTGAAAGCGCCCTCTTCAAAAATAATGACCGGGTACTTGCTGAATGATTGTGCCTGGACATGTGCTGTATTAAAATCAATCTGCAATTGTGCATCGGTCCGGATACCGGGGAAATGATCCCGGACTGTTTTGATTGATGTTTTAAAAGAGATGTCATAGCACATTATCCGTATTTTTCAATTTCATTCAAAATTACTTCCACTTTGTTTCCTTTCCAAGTGAGTATCAGGTACAGCTTTCCGAAAAGATCCTGCATGGCTATTTTCAGATGATCATTTTGCCTGTAATCCTGCCAGTCAAAATTCTTTGCCATATAGTTGTAAACACATTTTTTTAAAAAGGGTGGCGGCAACCATTCTGCCGGAAGAATATTTGCATATATCCTGTAGCCTTCAGGTTGTAGTGCAGCTGCTTTTAATTTTTGCATATCAGTTACCGCAGATGTATCATAAAAATACCGGTAAGGATCTCCTTTGATCAGGCCATAGTGGCGTTTAGCTCTTTCCGCATCCACTCCTTGTTGCGTGTAGTGAGTAAATAATAAGGGGACTATTGTTTTATTATTTCCTGGTTCTTCCGGATAATATTCCCTGATAAAGTACATCGGTTGCTGCAGCATTGCTACCAGCAATTTTTCATTCAGGAGGACAAATGGATTGTACATATTATTTTATTTCAAACAGTTCGTCCCAGCGGGTTGTGTAACGTTTGCTGCGTAATTGCTGGCGCATTTTCCAGTTTCTCTTCAGTCCCGTTGCTACATATTTTACCAGGTCGTCCCTCATGCTGAAGTTTATATTGTCTATGGCAGTCATTAATGAAGGCAGCCGGCTTTGTACGTGGGGTGTGAACAGGTTTGATTGAATGGAAGTATCCGGCACCAGGCCGCCAAGGATCACGCCTGCTTTCATATACTTTGTATTGGGTCTGAATAATTTTTCGGCGAGCAGGATAGCATACCGGATCAGTTCATTGGTATTTGAGGTTGCTTCCGGCAGTGTAATATGGCAGTGCTTCGCCTGCGGATTGTATTCATATTTCTGATTGAGCAAACCGTTAGTTACTACAAAAACGTGAATAAGTTCTGCGGCACAATGCTGGCGCCGGATTTTTTCTGCAGCTCTTGAAGCGTATGTGGCAACGGCTTCTTTCAGATCGGAAAGTTTGTGTACCGGCTTGCCAAACATTCTGGTGGTGGCAATCATTTTTTTTATTTCCAGCGGATCTTTCATTGGGATGCAGGATTCGCCTTTTAGTTCTCTGATCATTCGTACACCAACTACTCCACCCAGATTCTTCCTGCACCATTCCTCCGGCATGTTCCTCAGTTGCCAGCTATTTTCTATTCCGAAATTTTGCAGTTTAGCCGCATATTGCCGTCCTATTCCCCACAGGTCATTCACCGGGGTCTTTTCCAGGGCATCTTTTATTTTTTCTGCCGAGTCGAGGATCATTATTCCGCGGGTGCCTTCTTTATCTTTTTTAGAAAGCTTGTTGGCAATTTTAGAGAGCACTTTGCTGGGAGCCACGCCGATGGAAACTTTTATCCCTGTCCATTGCTCTGTTATTTCTTTCATTTTCCCGGCGGCATCATACAATTTATTTTCCGGCACCATACTCAGATCAAGGAAAGCTTCATCTACTGAATACACTTCGATATTATGCGCTCCTGCCAGTATGCGCAATGTATCCATTACCCGCATACTGAGATCCCCGTATAAATGATAATTGGAAGAAAAAACAGCAATATCATTTTTTTCTATCACATCTTTATTTTGGTAATAAGGCGCTGCCATTCCCACCCCGAGTTTCTTTGCTTCATCGGTTCGGGAAACAATGCATCCGTCATTATTGCTTAAGACAACGACCGGTTTATTCCACAGGTCGGGCCTGAAGAGGCGTTCACAGGAACAATAAAAACTATTGCAATCAATAATGGCTTTCATCCGGTGACAATTATCATATTCAAATAACCCGGGTTGTTCTGCTCACACCGGGTGGATAGTATAAGTAACAACTCCCCATACGGTAAAATCACTGAATTCGGCAAGGTTGATCGTTTTGTACCGGTTGTTTTCAGGAATCAGGAATGCCGAAGAAAAATTTTTATGAAAACGACGTACCAGAAGTTCGCCGTTCAGCACTGCTACAATGATCTTTCCATTAGCCAGTTTCAATGACCGGTCCACGATCAGCACATCTCCCTCAAAGATCCCTGCATCCCGCATCGCATCACCTTTCATGCGAAAGAAAAAAGTAGCTGGTTTGTTTTTGATGAGTTGTTCATTCAGGTCAATACCTCTTTCCGCATAATCATCGGCAGCAGCGCCGAAACCCGTTGCATTGGCAGTACGCACATCCTGTTGCGAAAATTTTTTGGAGCCTTTATACCCGGCTTCAGTAAAATATTCTCCATCCATAAAATAAATTTTGAAATACTAAATTAATTAGTAAATTTATGCTAACAAAATTTGTTATTAAGGAGAATGAGTTATGAAAGCTATTGTTAACACGATACCGGGCTACCGGGTGTACGAATATTTGCTGGTATTAAGCCCGCATGAAGAATTGTGGAATAAGGTCATGGAGATAAAGAAGAGGTTTGCTCATGAATATAAGTGGGAGCAGGCGGTGCGGGGCAGGCCATATCTGGCACTGGTAAACTTCATGCAATATGAAATGATGGAAAAACGTATTGCCGGACGTCTTAAGACTATTGCTATGGGGCAATATCCTTTCAAAACAGAATTGAAAAACTTTGGAAGTTTTCCGTCACATACAATATATGTAAGCGTAGCAACGAAGCTACCCATACAGGCATTGGTGAAAGAGATAAGGCGGGACGCACAACGGTTAATGAAGTTGAGCGATCATAATAAACCTCATTTCATCCTCGAGCCACATCTCACCATTGCACGAAAATTGAAACCCTCGCAGTATGAAAAAGCCTGGCTGGAATACCGGCATAAAAATTTTACAGGGCGTTTTATTGCAAGTGGAATGACATTGCTGAAAAGACCGGCCGGAATACCCGGAGATCAAAGAATAAAATACTATCCGGTGGAAAGGTTTGAATTTCAAAATCTGCCTGTCTTAACCAGGCAGGGGGAATTGTTTGGTTAATATACCAAGGAGAATAAGAATCAGGACCGATGCGGCATACGGGAAGATGTGTCCTTGTTCTCCTTACCTGTTGCTGAAAAATGAAAACAATAGTAATATGCAGGAAAAGTTGCGGCAGGATCATTATAAACTTATTCCGCAAAAAAATAATGGCTGCCCGGTTTCTCCCGGTATGGAGAACTTAACGGGAACACAAGAATATCTCTCAGGTCGTGGCGCTCAGTTTAATACCAGGAATCGTTTTCTGAAAAATGAAAATGTAAAAGAACACAGTGAAGCCGTTGATGAATGGGTCGAAGCGGATGCTGGAACTCACTACCGGGAACAGGAAGCAAAAAGTATCGTGAATAAAGTGGAAAGCCCTGACGTAGGGATGTCGTATAGTATGAATCCTTATGCCGGTTGCGAACATGGGTGTATTTATTGTTTTGCCCGCAATGTGCATGAGTATTGGGGTTATAGCGCCGGGTTGGATTTTGAAAGAAATATTATTGTGAAAGTGAATGCGGCGAAATTGCTGCGCCAATTCCTGGTGCGTCCGGAATGGGATGCCACACCCATCATGATGAGCGGGAATACGGATTGTTATCAGCCTGCAGAACAAAAATACCGTCTTACCAGAAGTTTACTCGAAGTATGTAATGAATTCAATCAACCGGCAGGTATATTGACAAAAAACTCACGGATACTCCGGGATAAAGATTTATTGCAGGAAATGGCAAAGAAAAAAATTGTATCAGCGATGGTTTCCATTACTTCGTTTAATGAAGAACTCAGAAGAGTGATGGAGCCAAGGACGGCGACAGCCGGACAAAAACTAAAAGTGATCAGTGAATTGAGTGCAGCAGGTATCCGCACGGGTATTATGATGGGACCGATGATCCCTGGCTTGAATGATCATGAGATGCAAAGGATCATGAAAGCAGCACGGGATAACGGCGCCACATTTACTGCTTACACTTTTATACGGTTGAATGGATCTGTTAAATTCTTATTCTATGATTGGTTGAATAAAAATTTTCCGGACAGGGCTGGAAAGGTCTGGCATCTTATCGAACAGTCGCATGGCGGCAAAGTCAGTGACAGCAGGTGGGGCATAAGAATGAAAGGAGAAGGCCCGGTAGCAAAAATGATAGCAGATCAATATAAGAAGTACGGAAAACTATATGGCATGAATGCCGGCGAATGGAGTTTGAACCGTAATCTGTTCTGCAGGCCGGGGCAACAGGGAAAGCTATTCTGATTCCAGCACTATTAACAGGGATCTATTCTTATACAGGAAAAGTTTACTCCCTTTTATTTTGAAACGATTTACTTTTTTTAATGCAGAGAAAAAATTATCTTCTGACTGTTGTATTCCTTCGCAGTACATCTGAGTAGCAAATATCTGAGAAATGCTTATGTAACTGCCTTTTACAGAGAGTTTTCCACCGAAACTATTGCATCCCCCATTTCCACCTGCACTTTTCTTAGTATTGTCAAAAATGATAAATGTTCTTTTTCCGGTAAGAGAATCCGGTTTTAGTGTAAGCTGATCTTTTCCGGCCTGACGGTATATAATTTTAGCATACCATTTTTTTCCATAAAAGGAAGAGTCTGATGGTTTGTGCATACCGGAAGAATGGGATTTCCCGTTTGTAATAGTGATATTCAACAAAAAAATTAAAACTGGAATTAAATATTTTTTCATAATATTCCTTTTATGATGAGTTAAGGATGCTGTAAATATTTCTTTTACATAAAGCGGGTTGAAAATTTATTTAATGGGGTTTACAAATCTGGTGAAATCAGTTTTATTTCCCGGGTACAAGATAGCGGACAAATTGTAAAAAAATTTTCTATTATAAATAAAAAGCCGGTATCAGCGGTAAGTACGGCAACCTTTTCCCCCGGGTTTTACTTAATGCAAAGCTATGTAATAGATATTTTTTCCGGTGCCTGCCGGAACAGTTGCAAATAAATTGCACATATAGTATCAGGGATGGGTGCTGTGCAAAACGGGTTGGTAGTCAAAAAATATCAGAAAATTGACAGGTCATACTTTAATATAGATTTTTTTCTTATCAAGCCAATAGCAAAGCGCCCACATAAGGATGATGAAGCTGATGGCAAAGGCCAGTGATCCTAATCTTGGATCTCCGGGGATTTTGGCACATACATCTGTATAAAACCATGCCCAGGGATTTGTGTAAACCGGTTTACCCAGTTTATCTGCACCATTGGGGATACGGATCAGCCATAAAGTTTTTGGAATAAAAGCACTTAATGCAAAAACAAAGAGAGCATTTTTCCCAAAGACATTAAAAAATTTACTCAGCCACATTTTTACATTTTTAATTTCGATCATATAGATCATGGTTGCAATTGAAATAGTAGCAAGTCCGGTTGTGTACACCACGTAGGAACTGGTCCAGATCTTTTTATTGATCGGGAATACCATATCCCAGCAAAAACCTGTCAGCAGCATGACTGTTCCTGCTACAAACAAACCGGAGATCATCTCAAAATTCTTTCCTTTTTTTTGAATGTAATCTCCGATGAGATAGCCAAAGATTACTTGTACTACGGGCCCCATGGTGCTCATAATTCCTTCGGGGTCAAAAGGAATTCCTTCTCCTTTATACATGTGAGGGAGATGCAGAATCGCTTTGTCCACTTTATTGCCAAACCAGCCGGTCATGCTATATGGATCAGCAGGATCACCCAATAAATAGCAAAGGGCCCAGTATAATAAGAGCAGGATGAGGCCAACAAGAAATGCTCCCCTGGGCTTCAGATAATAAATGATGATAGACGCAAAAAAATAGGCAATGGCAATTCTTGCCAGCACGCCGAGAATACGAACACCATTTTGTGGGTTTTCAGGATCCACCCAATGGCGGAAAACCATTTGATCCCCTTTCCATGAAAAGAAGGGGAACCAGGTCAGGAATAGCCCGATAAAGAAGATGAGCAAAGATCTTTTTATGACTTTTTTCCAGAAAGAGCCATCACCACCTGACTGCAGGCGGGGCATAACAAAAGATAAAGCATTACCGACAGCAAAAAGGAAGAAAGGAAACACGAGGTCTGTTGGTGTGAGCCCGTGCCATGGAGCATGTTCTAATGGTGGATAAATATGAGCCCATGACCCGGGATTGTTTACCAGTATCATCAGGCAAACTGTTGCACCACGAAAAACATCAAGGGAATAAAAACGTTCTTTCAAGCAGAGGTATTTAGTAATTAAATGTATGAAATTGGCGGGAGAAGCAGTAAAAGAATTATTTTGGCGGTATGGAAGAAAAATCATTTTTTGTTCATGCCAGTTCTGTTGTGGATGCCGGAGCACAGATTGGTACCGGAACTAAGATCTGGCATTTCTGCCATTTAATGCCTTCATGCAAAATAGGACGGAATTGTAATATCGGGCAAAATGTTTTCATTGATAACAACACTATTATTGGTAATGGAGTGAAGATCCAGAATAATGTTTCTGTTTATAACGGTGTAGTTATTGAGGATGGTGCTTTCCTTGGCCCTTCTATGGTGTTTACCAATGTAATCAACCCGAGAAGCTTTATTGAAAGAAAAGCAGAATTTAAAAAGACGCTTATCGGGAAAGGTGCTACCATCGGCGCTAATGCCACTATCATTTGCGGGGTAGAGATAGGCGCCTATTCGCTGATCGGAGCCGGGGCCGTTGTTACAAAAAATGTTCCTTCTTATGCATTGATGATGGGCAACCCTGCCCGTCAAAAAGGATGGGTAAGCGAAGCGGGACTAAATTTAAAATTTGATAGTAAAGGAATGGCTGCATGTCCTGAAACAGGCAAAGTTTACAAGTTAGAAAATGAGACGGTCAGGGCTATAAGTTAGTTATTAACCTGTGGGGACAATTCCCTCAAAATCTGCATATTTTAGACACTTGCCACTCACATTCTTCAACTTATATTTGCACTCATAACTTAGGCTTCCCCAAGCTTATTGTTGAAATTTATATAATATAATACCGGTCATATGGAAAACTACTTATGTGACTGAGATGGCGAAGCCATCAAAAAAAGTTCTTGTCTTGGCTCAGAAATGGTTAGCGATATATACCAAGCCCCGCTGGGAGAAAAGAGTAGATATTTTGCTTAAGGAAAAAGGCGTTGAAAGCTATTGCCCCCTGAATAAAGTACGCAGAAAATGGAGTGACAGGGTAAAAATTGTAGAAGAGCCTTTATTTAAATCTTATGTTTTTGTAAAGGTGATTGATTCAGACAGAACAAGAGTGCGAATGACAAACGGGGTTATCAACTTTGTATATTGGGATGGAAAACCTGCATTAATCCGGGAAAAGGAAATAAATGCAATTAAACGTTTTTTAGATGAGCATGAGAATGTGGAAGTTCATCCAATGGAATTCAGGAAAAATCAAAGAGTGATCGTAATAAGCGGTCCCCTGATGGATCAGGAAGGAAGTGTGTTGGATGTAAACCGCAAGATGGTTAAAGTGGCCATTGAGAGTCTCGGGTATGTTTTGGTGGCTTATATTGAAAGAACTAAATTATCTTCGGTGCAGACAAGATAAAACTAAATCTTATTTTTACCTGTTACTGCTTCGTAATTAAATAAAGACGCTTCATGAAATTAATCAGGCTATCTGTTTTATTTATCTTTCCGGTAGTTTTCTTTGCCTCCTGTGCTACGCAGCAAAAGTTACCTAATTATCTTGAAAATGCAGCGGACACAAGCATTATGATTAATGCGACTTTTCCGGAACTGCATATCCAGAAAAACGATCTTCTCTCTATTCAGGTATATAGCGCCAGTACACAACCCCAGGTATCGGATGCTTATTATAATCTTCCTCCTGTAGCTACCGGTACAACAGGCTCTGCAGGCCAGGGGAATGGAGGCTCTTCCACAGGGGGGAATAGCGGTTTTTTGGTAGATGCAAACGGGAATATCGAATATCCGAGAATTGGCACTTTGCATGTAGAAGGGCTGACAAAATTGGAATTGGCAGATCTCATCAGGAAAAAGATTAACGAGAAAGACACCGTGTTGATCAATCCTTCTGTTATCATAAGATTTTTGAGCTATAAGGTTACCGTATTGGGCCAGGTGGGCCATGAAGGAATAGTCAATGTTACCGGGGAGAGGTTGACGATACTTGAAGCAATAGGATTGGCGGGCGGCATTACTGATTATGGAAAAAAGAATGACGTTAAAGTGGTCAGAGAGATAAATAACAAAAGAGAGATCGGAACAATTGACCTTTCATCAAAAGACGTGTTCAATTCTCCTTATTATAACCTGATGCAGAATGATTACGTGATTGTTTACCCGACAAAACAAAAGGCAAGAATGGTGGATCAGTCAGTAGTGGCACAGCGGATCAGTCTTGCATTAAGCATTATTACTGCGACAGCATTTATCTATAATGTTTTCAGATAGGACTTTCGTTTAAAGATTTTAATTCAATCAATTTTATTAAGTGGAGGATCAATCAAACTTTAACAGAAGCGAACTTGGTAACCTTAGTGTCAGGGACCTTTTCTTTAAGTATGTACGGTTCCTGCCCTTTTTTATTTTAGCAATAGCGGTAATGCTGATAGCCGCTTATGGTTATCTGAGATATGCCACAAGAGTGTACAGTTCCACCGGCACTTTGCTGATCAATAGCGATCAGCAAAGAAGCGGGAGAGCAAATGATCAGTTTGATAATTTGATTGGCGATAACAGGAGTGTGAATATTCAGAATGAAATGGAGGTGTTGAAATCCAAACCGCTGATGGAACGGGTTGTAAAAAATTTAAACCTCGAGGTAAGTTATTTTGCTGTCGGGAAGATCAGGAGTGAAAATATTTATAAGCTGAGTCCCTTTACTCTCCGGATCATCAGACTTGCCGACTCGGGTCGTTCTTTTTCTATTGATGTAAAATTTATCAATGATCATCAGTTTCATATTGGTGACGGAGACAGCACTTTTACTTTTGGAGAGCAATTTCAGAACAGGAATGGCATCTTCAGCCTGGAAAAGAATTTATCCGGTTCAGTTAGCTATCAGTACAGTGTCACCTGGCAGCCTGCTGTATCCGTAGCAGCCTCCTTAGCAGGTAATCTTATGGTTGCTCCCAAGACGCAGGGAACGGGGATCATCAGCATAATGTTCCAGGGCCCCAACCCGATTTTGTGTGCTGATATCATTAACCGGCTGATGGAAGAATATAAAATCAAAAATATTGAAGACAAAAACCTGACGGATGAACAGACACTTCAGTTTATCAATGACAGGCTGGACTCATTGGGGCATGATCTTGACAGCATCAAGAGAATCAAACTGAAATACCAGATGGATCATGATGTAATAGACCTGCAGGCACAGGCATCTGATTATTTTGCAAAATTTGGAGAAACGGATAAGGATCTCAGCGTCCAGGAATTTCAAATATCAGTAGCTAATTATGTGGATGCTTATTTAAGGGATAAAAAAAATGAATATAATAAAATTATCACTCCTTCATCTTTGTCTGTCAATAATCCCGTTCCGTCATCACTTGGACTAAGCGATCCTGTTTTGAATGGATATATTGAAGCATATAATAAAGCACAGATCGACAGGCAAAATTTATTGAATTCCAATATTCCGCCACAGAATCCTTCTGTAAAAGAGTTAACAGAGTTGATCGAAAAACTTCGTGCCGGTATTTTGGAAAGTTTGAAGAATATCAAGGCCACTATCAATACATCAATCGGGGATCTGCGGCAAAAGAAACAAACTGCGGGCACTGAATTGAGAGCTTTGCCGTTGAAATCACAGGAATATCTTGAGATTTTAAGACAAGTAGAAAGCAAAGAAGATCTTTATAAAGTATTGCAAACAAAACGGGAAGAAACATCCATTTCAAAAGCATCCAATGTTTCGAACAGCCAGGTATTAGACAAAGCAATGATCGTCACCCAACCGATTAAACCCAACCGTAAAACAGTTCAGTTGTTTGCTATCCTGATCGGTCTGGCAATACCCCTGTTATTTATATTCGTGAGTGAAATTTTAAATGATAAAATCACGACACGCTATGACATTGAAAAGATCACATCAACCCCCATACTGGGAGAAATCGGCCACTCATTTTCGGGCAGTTCACTTGTAGTGAATAAGATAACAAGAAGCATGGTGGCGGAGCAGTTCAGGATTATACGTTCTAATCTGCAATTTATATTGGGTAAGAATGAAAAGCCTGTGATTTTGGTGACCTCTTCTTTTAGCGGTGAGGGTAAATCTTTTGCCAGCACAAACTTAGGGGCGGTGATGGCCCTGGCTGGGAAGAAAACAATTATACTGGAATTTGATATCAGGAAACCCAAAATCCTTTCAGGCCTCAAAATACCCAGGAAACAAGGCATTACAAATTATCTGGTGCAAAAGGCAAATCTTGATGATTTGATTATTCCAGTTCCCGGCAGCGAAAATTTATTTGTGATCGGTTGCGGTCCTGTACCACCCAATCCCGCTGAACTTCTTCTTGAACCGGAAGTGGCACAGATGTTTGAATACCTGAAAAAGAAATTTGATGTTGTCATTGTTGATACCGCTCCCGTAGGTATGGTTAGCGACGCAATGACTTTGGGCAAGTTTGCAGATTGTACATTATATCTCGTTCGCCAGCGCCATACTTTCAAAAAACAAATTGCTCTTATTGATGATTTTCATAGCGAAAATAAATTACCCAAAATTTCCATTATCATCAACGATGTTAAGCTGAAGCCGGGATATGGTTACTATGGCTACGGCCGGTATGGATATGGCTACGGTTACAATTATAAGAGCTATTATGATGAGGAAATTCCAAAAGAAGGGACACTGAGCAGATTTTTTAGCAAGATCAATTTTACAAAGAGGTTCAGGCGCTCTTCGGATGAAGATTAAATCAAAATTGTATGAACATTCTTGTTACGGGGGGGGCAGGTTTTATAGGCTCCAATCTTGTTGAAACACTTTTAGAGGACAAAAGAGTTTCAACAGTCAGGGTTTTGGATAACCTGTCAACCGGCTCATTGGAAAATATCGAATCATTCAAAAATAATTCTAAGTTTCAGTTTATTAAAGGCGATATCCGGGATTACCCAACCTGCCTGGATGCCTGTGATGGCATTGATCTGGTTTCTCACCAGGCAGCTTTAGGATCAGTACCCCGCTCTATCAGGGATCCTCTTACTTCCAATGATGTTAATATTACCGGCACACTCAATATTTTCACCGCGGCAAAAGAGAAAGGAATAAAACGGGTCGTCTTCGCTGCCAGCTCGTCCACTTATGGTGATCATCCTGGGTTGCCCAAGAAAGAAGATATCATCGGCAAACCTCTTTCGCCTTATGCCATCACAAAATATGTGAATGAGCTATATGCAAAAGTGTATGGCGATCTTTATGGTCTTGAAACGATCGGATTGCGGTATTTCAACATTTTCGGCCCCAAACAAAATCCTCAGGGGCCTTATGCCGCTGTGATTCCTATTTTCATAATGTATTTATTAGAAAATAAATCACCGTTGATCAATGGCGATGGAAGCCACAGCCGGGATTTCACCTTTGTAGAAAATGCAGTGCAGGCAAACCTTCTTGCCTTGTTTACTAATAATAAAAATGCAGTGAACCAGGTTTATAATATTGCCTGCGGCAAAAGAACTTCTATCCTGGAGTTGTTTGAACTATTGGCCGGATTTGCTTCCAGTACCGTAAAACCTTCTTTCGGACCCGAACGTACCGGAGATGTAAAAAACAGCCTTGCCGATATTTCAAAAGCAGAACAATTACTGGGTTATTCACCTTCTGTATCCGTTGAGGAAGGATTGAAAAAGACTTTTGAATGGTACCGGTCCAGAAAAGCGATTGGTGTGTAGAGTATAGTTAATTATCCCACTCATGTCAAAGACCATTATAATAACCGGCGGCGCCGGGTTTATAGGATCTCATGTAGTAAGGTTGTTTGTAAATAAATATCCCGGTTACAGGATCATCAACCTGGATGCACTCACTTATGCCGGTAATCTTGAGAACCTCAGGGATATTGAGCAGGCTCCCTATTATGTATTCGTGAAGGTAAATATCCTGGATATAAAAGAACTGAAAAACATATTTGAACGGTATCATCCGGATGCAGTCATTCATCTTGCTGCAGAAAGCCATGTGGACCGCTCCATTTTATCACCGATGGATTTTGTTTATACCAATGTCATCGGTACCGTTAATTTATTGAATGTGGCCAAAGAAACATGGGCAGGAAATTTTAAAGATAAATTGTTCTATCATATTTCCACGGACGAAGTGTATGGCTCACTTGGCGAAAAAGGATTTTTTACCGAAACCACAGCTTATGCTCCCAATTCGCCTTACTCTGCTTCCAAGGCTTCTTCCGATCATTTTGTAAGAGCGTATGGAGAAACTTTTAACTTGCCGGTGATCGTCAGCAATTGTTCCAATAACTACGGACCCAATCAATTCCCCGAAAAACTGATCCCTCTTTTCATCAATAATATCGTGAATGAAAAGCCATTGCCTGTGTATGGAGACGGATTATATACAAGAGACTGGCTTTATGTAAAGGACCACGCAAGAGCCATTGACCTGATCTTTCATGAAGGGAAGGCCGGAGAGACGTACAATATCGGCGGGTTCAATGAATGGAAGAATATTGACCTGATAAAATTGCTTTGCAGGCTGATGGATAAAAAACTGAAAAGGACTCCAGGCAGTAGTGAGCAACTGATCACTTATGTAAAAGACAGGCCCGGGCATGACAGGCGTTATGCAATTGATGCTTCTAAAATAAACAGGGAGCTGGGCTGGAAACCTTCGGTGACCTTCGAACAGGGACTCAGTGAAACAATAGACTGGTATCTGGAGAATACGGAATGGCTGAAGCGTGTGACAAACGGTGAGTATTTAAAGTATTATGAAGAGCAGTATGGAGGGGGTGGAAGGTAGTGGAAGATGGTGGAAGGTGGTGGAAGGTGGTGGAAGAGTGGTGGAAGATGGTGGAAGATGGTGTAAGGTGGTGGAAGATGGTGGAAGGTGGTGGAAAATTGTTTAAACTTTTTCTTATGGTAGAATACATGTTCTCTTTTGAAAAACTCGAGGTTTGGCAATTGGCCAGAAATCTTTCAAAGGAAATTTATCAACACACTTCTTCTTTTCCGAATGATGAGAAATTTCTTTTAGTGAGCCAGTTGAGAAGAGCAGCGGTATCCGTAGCTTCAAATATAGCAGAAGGAACTACAAGGATAAGTCCAAAAGATAAAGCACATTTTACAACAATAGCCTATAGCAGTCTAATGGAAGTGCTGAATCAATTGATCATAGCTGAAGATCTGGGCTATTTATCTCATGATATTGTTTCCCGTATGCGTACTTTGATTCAAACTCTATCCATAAAACTATCAAATTTAAAAGCAAGTCAACTCAGGAAAACAGCGAAGTAAATTCGGTTTTTTACCGTTTTATTTCCTGTGACCTCAGTAGAAGAATACTGCAAGCGTTAAACCATTTTCAACAACATTAAACGACCTTCAACAACATTAAACCATATTCCCCAACCTTCAACAACATTAAACCATATTCAACCATATTCCCCAATATTCAACAACATTAAACCATATTCCCCAACCTTCAACCTTCTTTAATGAAAGGAATCATCCTCGCAGGCGGCTCGGGTACCCGATTGTATCCACTCACCAAAGCAGTTTCCAAACAACTGATGCCGGTATATGACAAGCCGATGATCTATTATCCTCTTTCCACGCTGATGATAGCAGGTATCCGTGAAATACTGATCATCACTACTCCGGAAGACAGTGCACAGTTCAAGAGATTGTTGAATGACGGAAGCTCGCTGGGATGTTATTTTGAATATGCGGTGCAGGAAATTCCCAATGGACTGGCACAGGCATTTGTGATCGGCGAGAAATTTATCGGAAAAGAGAAAGCGGCATTGGTGCTTGGCGATAATATTTTTTATGGTGTCGGCATGGGCAGGCAATTGCGTTCCCTGACGGATATGGAAGGAGGATATGTGTTTGCCTATAAAGTCTCTGACCCCGAGCGGTATGGTGTTGTGGAATTTGACAAGAACATGAAAGCCGTTTCGATAGAAGAGAAACCCAAAAATCCGAAATCAAACTATGCAGTGCCCGGTTTATATTTTTATGATAATGAAGTGGTGAAGATCGCCAAAGGTTTAAAACCGTCTGCACGGGGGGAATACGAGATCACTGATGTCAATAAAGCTTATTTGGAAAAAGGGAAACTGAAAGTGGCTGTGCTCGACAGAGGTACTGCCTGGCTGGATACCGGAACATTTGAATCTTTGAATGATGCGGGAGAGTTTGTCCGTGTGATCGAAAAAAGACAAGGCACCAAGATCGGCTGTATCGAAGAGATCGCTTACCGTAATAGTTTTATCAATAAGGAACAGTTGCTGAGGCTGGCAGATGAATTCAATAAGAGCGGGTATGGTGAGTATTTGAGGAGATTGGTGGAGGAGGAGGGGAGTTGAGGTGGAGGTTGAGGGAGGTGGAAGATAGTTGAAAGTGGTGGAAGGTGGAGGAAGGTAGTTGAAGGTTGTTGAATGTAGAGGAAGATGGAGGAAAGTAGTTGAAGGTAGTTGAAGGTAGTTGAAGGTGGTGGAAGGTTGAAGAAGGTGGTTTTAAAATATTTTAAATGAGTGAGGAAGTTAGCATATCGGATTTTTCGCCGCATCTTTTTTGGGATGTTGATATTGAAAGCCTGGATTGGAATAAGAATAAAGCTCTGATCGTTCAGAGAGTAATGGAGTATGGATTAATCAACGATTGGGAAATTATACTTAATAGATATGGAATAGATCAAATAGGCAGGATATGTAAAAATTTACGCTCTCTGGATCCGAAATCCCTGGTATTTATTGCTACTCTGACAGAAACGCCATTAAATTCTTTCAGGTGTTATACTACGAAACCCTTGACGAGCACACACTGGAGCTCATCAGGAAATTAATGAAAGATCCCCTTTTTGCCGAAATAAGGCTGGTTGGCTGAACTGCTTTGGCTTTGCAGATCGGTCATCGGAGTTCCGTAGATATTGATTTATTTGGAAATAAATTATTAGAAGAAAGTGAATTGGCTGATGCCATGGAACGGATCGGTACCATAAAATGGATTAATAAGCTGAAAAACATAAAAAGCGTTTTATTGGATGGAGTAAAAACTGATTTTGTCAATTACAGATATCATTGGCTTGATAAGCCGCTGAAAAAAGACGGGATCCGGCTGGCTACTCCAAAGGATATTGCTGCGATGAAGCTGAGCGCCATTACCGGCAGAGGCGCTAAAAAGGATTTCGTGGATCTTTATTTCCTTTTAGAATCGTTTACGTTGCATGAGATGATATCTTTTTTCACGGAAAAATATCCGGATGGATCAGCTTTCCTGGTGCTGAAAAGCCTTGTTTATTTTGAAGATGCCGAAACCGATGAAATGCCCAGGCTTTTAAAAGCAGTTTCCTGGGATAAAGTGAAGAAGACTATTGTCGCTGCACACAGAGAATACGTAGCCAGGAATGGGTAATCATCAAGTGCGGTTTCCAAAATAATGATAATTGAAATTTTCAAGGCAAGGATCTGAATTTCCTGATGAAGTTCGGGGCTATAAAAGAATAAATTGAAAAATAAATAATGAAAAATTTTGCACTGATCGGCGTGGGTGGTTATATCGCTCCGCGGCACCTGAAAGCCATCAAAGACACAGGCAATAACCTGATCGCCGCTTTGGATAAGAATGATTCGGTGGGAATACTCGACAGTTATTTTCCGGAAGCAGATTTTTTTACGGAGTTTGAACGCTTCGACCGCCACCTGGAAAAACTGAAACGGAAAAGCACCCGCATTGATTATGTCACCGTGTGTTCGCCCAATTACCTGCATGATGCACACATACGTTTTGGCTTACGAATCGGCGCCGATGTGATCTGTGAAAAGCCGCTGGTGTTGAACCCATGGAATGTGGATGGATTGATGGAAATTGAAAAAGAGACCGGAAGAAAAATATTTACCATACTTCAGCTGCGCCTTCATCCGGCTATCATTGCTCTGAAAGAAAAAATTCAGAAAGCGCCGGCAGGGAAAAGATTTGATATTGATTTAAAATATATCACATCCAGGGGGCATTGGTACCATGTAAGCTGGAAAGGCGATATCCAGAAAAGCGGCGGTATTGCCACCAATATCGGGATTCATTTTTTTGACATGCTCTTGTGGATCTTCGGCGATGTTAAAACAAATAAAGTGAACCAGCATACGGATGATACCGCTTCCGGATACCTGGAACTGGAAAAAGCGAATGTGCAATGGTTGTTGAGCATTGATTCCAACTCTTTACCTGCAGCAGCGAAGCAAGCTGGTAAAAGAACTTTTCGTTTCATGACCATTGACGGCGAAGAATTTGAATTCAGCGAAGGATTTACTGAACTGCACACAAAATCTTATGAAGAGATATTGAAAGGAAACGGCTTCCCGATCGGGGAAACCAGGAGCTCTATTCAACTGGCACATGAGATAAGGGAGAAAAGGCTATAAAGGCGTTATTTATGAAAACTCGTTTGTAAAATGTGGTTATCATCACAAAACTCGTTTGTAAAATGTGATATCTTACACAAAATTCGTTTGAAAAATGTGTAATTTTGTGAAATGGAGCGGCAAATATTAAAGAGACTCATTGATTGGAAGAATAATAAGAGCAGGAAACCCTTGTTGATCAGAGGGGCCAGGCAGGTGGGCAAAACCTGGGTAATGCAGGAATTTGGGAAGCTGCATTTTAAAAAAGCACTCTATGTAAATTTTGAAAGGGATAAAAGTTTACAGGGTTTGTTTGAAAAAGATTTTGACCTGCGCCAGATACTTTTAGCATTAAGTATTCAAACAGGTGTGCAGCCGGAACCGGAAAATACCTTAATCATATTTGATGAAATCCAGGAAGCGAAAGGCGGATTAACGGCATTAAAGTATTTTCAGGAGCAGGCGCCCGAATATTATTTAGTGGGAGCCGGTTCTTTATTAGGCGTAGCATTGAGCGGGCAATCATTTCCGGTAGGTAAGGTAGATTTCCTGGAATTGTATCCGTTGAATTTTTCTGAATTTTTATTAGCGCTGGGAGAAGAGAAACTGGTAACCTTGCTGACCACTAAAGACTGGAATCTTATTCAAACGTTTCACTCCCAATTCGTGAATTTATTAAAGCAATATTATTTTACAGGAGGGATGCCCGAAGTGGTGGCCCGGTATAGCAGAGAAAAAAATTTTGATGAAGTAAAAACAGTGCAAAAAAATATCCTGGCAGCTTATGAACAGGATTTTTCAAAACATGCTCCCGCTGAAATCATTCCCCGCCTCCGTATGTTATGGAACAGCATTCCATCTCAATTATCAAAGGAGAACAAAAAATTTATTTATGGGTTAGTCAGGGAAGGGGCCAGGGCAAGGGAATATGAACTGGCTTTATCCTGGCTGGAAGATTACGGTTTAGTGTACAAAATAAACCGGATAACCAAAGCGGCATTCCCGTTAAAGGCGTATGCCGACCAGAAAGCGTTTAAATTATACATGGCTGATATCGGGTTATTGGGTGCCATGGCCGGGCTGAGTGAAAAGATTTTGCTGGAGGGAGATGCCCTGTTCAGCGAATTCAAAGGCGCCCTGACGGAGCAATTCGTATTGCAACAACTAATTGCCGAATGTGGCATTCATCCGTTTTATTGGTCGCAGGAACGGGCCGCCAGCGAAGTTGATTTTGTGCTGGAAAAAGAAAATCATTTTTACCCGGTTGAGGTAAAAGCAGCGGAAAACCTGCACTCCAAATCACTGAAAATCTTTCATGAAAAATTTCATCCTGAAATCAGCATCCGCACCTCTCTTTCCGGCTACAGAAAAGAAACATGGATGGTGAATGTACCGCTGTATGGTTTGCACGAGATGGTGAAAGCTTTATAATAAGAACCCGGGAAGCAGTTTAAAAAAATTTATGAGGCTTTAGTATTGAATAATAAGAACTATTTCAGAAAAATATTTAAAATGAATAAGAATGAAGGTTTGTGAGACACGAACATGGGCAGAGAGAAATAAAGTGAAGATTTGATTAAATAAAAATGTTATGAAAGGTTATTATTTTAAAGAAATTTTTGTTTGTGAGATGTGTGGTGATAAGACTGATAGACACAAACTATTAGGGCAACGATTAAATAAATCACAGGGATTCCACCCAAAGAAAAAAGCAGGCATTTCGGTTAGCGTCTTTAAATGTTCGAATTGCGGTCTGATTTACTCAAATCCCCAGCCTATCCCATTAAGTTTACAGGATCATTATGGAATTCCACCTGAAAGCTATTGGAGAGAGGAATATTTTAAAATTGATACTCAATATTTTTCCGGTGAAATTTTCCGTTTGAAGAAATTGAAGAACTTTACTCCGGGAATGAAAGCTCTTGATGTTGGTGCTGGTATTGGAAAATGTATGATTGCATTGGAAAATGCCGGCTTTGATACATATGGATTTGAACCCTCTAAACCTTTCTATGAACGAGCAATCTCAGGGATGCATATAAATGAGAAGAAGTTAAAACTTGGTACGATTGAAGAAGTTGAATATGATGATAATTTTTTTGATTTTATTTCATTTGGAGCTGTCTTTGAACATCTGTACCATCCTGCAGCTTCACTTGAAAAAGCATTTCGTTGGTTGAAACCCGGTGGGATTATTCAAATGGAAATACCATCGTCCAGGTATTCTATTTCCAAATTGATAAACTTATATTTTCGACTAAAGGGAACTAATTATGTAACCAATTTAAGCCCTATGCACAGGCCATTCCATTTGTATGAGTTTGATCTGATGTCATTTCAGGAATTATCTAAACGGGTTGGATTTAAAATATTATTTCATGAATATTATGTCTGCAGAATTGATCATTTTCCGAAAATAATGCATTCTTTACTTAAAAAATATATGAAACTAACTAACACCGGGATGCAATTAGCTGTATGGCTAACAAAAAAGACATAATAAATTGGGTATTTATAAAATCGCAATAAGTTTAATTTATTTCAAAATGCATTTGATATATATCATCCGCACTTCTCTTTCCGGCTACAGAAAAGAAGCCTGGATGGCGAATGTACGGCTTTATGGTTTGCAGGAGATGGTGAAAGCTTTATAATAAGAACCCGGGAAGCAGTTTAAAAAAATTTATGAGGCTTTAGTATTGAATATTCAGAACTATTTCAGAAAAATATTTAAAATGAATAAGAATGAAGGTTTGTGAGACACGAACATGGGAGGAGGAAATGAAAGCGACCCGGGAGAACTTATCCAATAATTTCAGAAAGACCTGTGTGAAGTATTGGCCAGAAAATACAAAGAAGTTTTAATGTTGTAACAACTACTTTCATGTTAACGCATGAGGTATCCTGAAACCTATTTTTATATTTACAAGCATTTTTAAAATTTAAATAATGAAAATCTTAGTTACAGGTGGCGCCGGTTATATTGGCTCGGTCTTAACCAGGCTACTGATTGAGCGGGGATATTATGTAAGAGTTATGGACAGCCTTATGTTTGGAGGGGAGCCCTTAATGGATCTGTTAAACCATGAAAGATTTGAATTTATAAAAGGGGATGTCCGGAATGAAAATGATGTTTTTGTGGCATGTTCCGGTGTGGATGCAGTGGCACACCTGGCTTCTATTGTCGGAGACCCTGCTTGTGCCAGGGATCCGGCATTAACAAAATCAGTAAACCTTGAAGGAAGTAAAAAACTTTATACCGCTGCCAATAAAAACGGGGTAAAAAAGTTTGTGTTTGCATCTACGTGCAGTAATTATGGAAAGATGGCAGATCCAAATTCATTTGTAGATGAAGATTCTACCCTGGCCCCAGTTTCTTTGTATGCAGAAACAAAAGTGGCTACTGAGTTATTTTTATTAGGGCAACCTAAAGAAAATATATGTGCTCCCACCTGCTTGCGTTTCTCTACTGTGTACGGATTGTCATTGAGACCACGGTTTGATTTAACTGTAAATGAATTTTCAAAAGAACTTGCATTAGGGCGGGAATTGGTCATTTTCGGAGAGCAATTCTGGAGGCCTTATTGTCATGTCGTGGATCTGGCCCGGTCTGTCATTGCAGTGATTGAAGCGCCTTCGGAAAAAGTTGCTTTTGAGGTTTTTAATGTAGGTGATACTTCTGAAAATTATCAAAAGAAAATGATCGTAGAGGAGATAGCCAGGCAAATTCCGGGCACAAGAGTAAAATATATTCAGAAGAATGAAGACCCTAGAGATTACCGGGTATCATTTCAAAAGATTAAAGATCGATTAGGATTTTCAATCAGACTGAAAGTTCCTGATGGAATAAGTGAAGTAATAAAAGTGGTAAAAGAAGGATTCCTGATTAACCCGGACGATCCAAAATACAGGAATGTCAATTAAAAAACAGTAAGATGAATTTTGATCCGATTTTAAAAAAGATACGTGAGATATATAATGAGTCCGAAGCATTTATCCCCTTGCATGCACCGGTATTTAACGGAAATGAAAAAAAATATTTAAATGAAACCATAGATTCGACTTTTGTCTCCTCCGTGGGCGAATTTGTGAACAGGATAGAAAGAGATTTAGCTGCATACACAGGAGCAAAGCGGGCTATAGCCATGGTGAATGGCACCACTGCCCTGCAACTTGCCTTGCAACTGGTCGGTGTTAAAAACGGGGATGAGGTCATCACTCAACCACTGACATTTATTGCCACAGCAAATGCTATTTCACATGCTGGGGCGCTACCGGTGTTTGTAGATGTGGACAGGGAAACACTGGGAATGTCACCGGATTCATTGAAAGAATTCCTGGATAGGAATTGTACTGTAGATGAAAAAGGTAATTGTATTAATAAAAGATCTAGGAGAACGATAAAAGCATGCGTACCAATGCATACTTTTGGTTTCCCGGTACGAATAGATTTGATTGAAAATGTATGTAAAGAATATAACCTGGCGCTTGTGGAGGACGCAGCTGAATCACTGGGAAGCAGCTTTAAAGACAAAAGCACAGGTACATTTGGACTAATGGGGACACTTAGTTTCAACGGGAATAAAACAATTACTTGCGGCGGCGGTGGTGCTATACTGACAAATAATGAAGAGATTGCAGACAAGGCAAAGCATCTTTCCACAACTGCAAAAATCCCACATGCCTGGGAATTTGTTCATGATGCAATCGGGTATAATTACAGGATGCCCAATTTAAATGCTGCTTTAGCTTGTGCTCAACTGGAACAGTTAGATACTTTTTTAAAAAGTAAGAGGAAAGTCAGTAAGATTTATGAAGAGTTTTTTAAAAATGTACACGGGATCACTTTTAAAACGGAAACTGCGAATACGAAAGCCAATTACTGGCTCAATACAATCATTTTTGATGACCCGGATGAGAAAGAGGAGTTTTTAAAAGTTTCCAATGCTCATAAAATAATGACTAGGCCAATATGGCGATTGATGAATAAACTGCCTATGTATGAAAACTGTACCAGGGGTAATTTACACAACAGTGAATACCTGGAACAACGTGTGGTAAACATTCCAAGCAGCACGATACATAATAACAAGTGATGCCCGAAAAAGAGATTATATTAATAGGAGGAGGTGGTCATTGCAAAGCATGTATTGATGTTATTGAAGCAACCGGGAAATATCATATCTCAGGTATTGTTGATGTTAAAGAAAAAGTGGGTCAAAAAGTTTTCAACTACGCAGTCATTGCATCAGATGAAGAAATATCAAAATTGATTTCTCCTTCCGTATTGTTTCTTATTACTGCAGGACAGATCCGGAGTGCAGGTTTGAGAAAAGATCTTATGGGAAAGGTGATCCAGTACGGTGGCATGATGGCAATAGTGATATCTCCGTTTGCTATAGTTTCTAAGCATTCGGAAATAGGCCGGGGAACTATTGTAATGCACAAATCTGTAATTAACGCTGGGGCAAAAATCGGGACAAATGTAATTATCAATACGGGTGCGATTGTAGAACACGATTCAACAGTTGATAGTGATTCTCATATTTCCACCATGGCATGTATTAACGGAGGATGCCGGATAGGTTCGGGTTGTTTTATTGGAAGTAATGCAGTGGTGAATGAAAGCGTGTCAATTTTGAATGATGTTATTGTCGGATCCGGATCAGTGGTAAACAGAAATATCACAGAGCCCGGTATATACGCAGGTAACCCGGTAGTGAAAATAAAATAAAGTTGAAAATGTTGCCAGGTCATGTAAAAATTATTGCGGAAGCGGGTGTAAATCATAATGGGAATATTGATTTAGCCAAAAAGCTGATTGATGTAGCTGTGGATGCAGGTGCAGATATTGTAAAATTTCAGACTTTCAGGTCTGGAAAATTAGTAACTAAGCAGGCACGCAAAGCTGATTATCAGAAGAAGAATCTTGGCGGAAATTCAGATACTCAATTTGAAATGCTGAAAGCTCTTGAATTGTCAGAAAATGATCATGTGCTGCTAAAAAAATATTGCGGGCAAAGACATATAGGTTTCCTTTCTACTCCTTTTGATACAGACAGTATCGATTTCTTAACCGGATTAGGAATGACAACCGGGAAAATTCCTTCAGGAGAATTGACCAACCTTCCTTACTTGAGGAAAATGGCAAAAAGCTTTAAAGAGATCATTTTATCAACAGGAATGGCAACAATGGATGAGATCGGGGAGGCAATGCATGTATTACAAAAAGAAGACGTTTCTCCCGGCATGATTACAATACTTCATTGCAACACGGAATACCCTACACCTATGGAAGATGTAAATCTGAAAGCGATGATAGCATTGCGTGACGAGTTTCATACACCCGTGGGCTATTCAGATCATACCCTGGGAATAGAAGTTCCTATAGCAGCTGTAGCTTTAGGTGCTACTGTGATTGAAAAGCATTTTACATTAGATAAGAAGATGAAGGGCCCCGATCATAGAGCTTCATTGGAACCCGGTGAATTGAAATCAATGGTTCTTGCGATCCGGAATATTGAAAAAGCCATGGCCGGATCCGGAATTAAAGAACCTTCTCCTTCAGAAATGAAAAATATCACTATTGCAAGAAAAAGTATTGTGGCAGCAGTGCCAATAAAAGCCGGTGAACTGTTTACCGAAATAAACATTGCTGTAAAGCGGCCGGCAGGAGGTATCAGTCCAATGAAATGGGATGAAGTGATCGGAACAAAAGCAAAAAGAGATTACCTGGAAGACGAAATGATTGAAATCTGATATGAAAGGAAAGATATGCGTTTTTACCGGCAGCAGGGCAGAATACGGACTGCTTTATCCGCTCATGCGTCAAATCAAAATGATTAAACAGTTCCGTTTGCAGGTACTGGTATCGGGTATGCACCTTTCCTCTCAATATGGCAGCACCTATCACCAAATAGAAAAAGACGGATTCCGGATTGAGGAAAAAGTTGAAATGCTTTTATCTTCTGATACTGATGTGGCTGTTACCAAATCTGTCGGCCTGGGAATAATTGGTTTTGCAGATGCACTTGCAAAATTAAAACCGGAACTGGCTGTGATATTAGGTGACCGGTTTGAAGCTTTTGCTTTTGCAACAGCATGCTATCTCAACGGCGTACCGGTTGCTCATTTACACGGAGGTGAACTTACTGAAGCAGCCTCTGACGATGGCCTCAGGCATGCTATTACCAAGTTAGCTTATTATCATTTTACTTCTGCAGAACAATACAGGCAAAGAGTCATTCAGCTGGGTGAGTGTCCGGAACGGGTCTTTAACGTGGGTGCTATAGGAATTGATAATATCAGGGAGATGAAATTAATGAGCAGGCAACAAATCACTTCTTACCTGGGATTTAATAGTAATGATCATTATTTGCTGGTCACATTTCACCCGGTCACCCTCAGCCAGGAAGAAGGTACATTACAATTCCGGTCGCTGATCACAGCATTGAAAAAAATAAAAGACCTTAAAGTGGTATTTACGATGCCCAATGCAGATGCGAATAACCGGCTGATCTCCGGTCTTGTTACTGACTTTTCAAAGTCCAACCCTGATAGAGTTGTTACGTTTACCAGCATGGGCCAGCTCCGTTATCTTTCAGCAATGAAGTATTGCTCTGCAGTGGTAGGGAATTCTTCAAGCGGGATAATAGAAGCGCCGGCATTGGGAATACCCACGGTAAATATCGGTGAGCGCCAGGCGGGCCGGATATTTGTAAACAGTATCATTCAATCAGGCTATCACACGGAAGAGATCAAGAGATCGATCCTTAAAGCAATTAATCCTGATTTCAGCAAGAAATGCAAAAAGCAGGAAATCCCTTATGGTGATGGAACGGCAGCAAAAAAAATCATCCGTATATTAACCGGGCTAAAATTGCCGGGATCATTGAAAAAATCATTTTACGATTTATAATATGATACAGAAAGATCATACTATTGAAATGGATGCTACCGTAAAAGATGCACTGAATAAATTAAATGAATTGGATATTGGTTCCATGACCTTATTTGTTATCAGGGATAAAGAGATCGTAGGTACGGTAACTGATGGAGATATCCGGAGAGGCCTGTTAAAACAGATTGACCTTTCTGATCCGGTAAGCTCTATCATGAATCGCCGGTTCAGATTTTTATCGGAGGAAAACTTTAAAGTCGAAGAATTAAAACAGTTACGTGAAAAGAAAATATTGCTCTTACCTGTTTTGAACAGGCAAAAAGAATTAATAGACATTATAGATCTTACGGAGAAAAGATCATGGTTACCCATTGATGTTTTAATTATGGCTGGGGGTGAAGGAAAGCGGTTAAGACCATTAACCCTCAAAACTCCTAAGCCTATGTTGATTGTTGGTAAAAAACCTATTTTAGAGCACAACATTGACAGGCTAATTCAGTTCGGGGTCAAGAAGTTTCATATATCTGTTAAGTATCTTAAGGAAAAAATTGTGAACCATTTCAAAGAAGGTACTTCAAAAAATATTGAAATAGATTATGTGATCGAAACAAAAGCATTGGGTACTATAGGGGCTTTATCATTGATAGAAGACTTAAAGCACGATTATGTACTTGTTATGAATGCAGATGTGTTGACAAATATTGATTTTGAAGATATGCTTTTAGCTCTTGAAAAGGAATACGCTGACATGATTGTGGCATCTTCGCCTTATGAAGTAAAAGTACCTTATGGTGTATTAGAGATGGATGAACGAAGGATAACCGGGCTTATAGAAAAGCCTATTTATACTTATTTTTCCAATGCAGGTGTGTATATTATCCGCAAAGATGCATTGAGGTATTTAAAAAGAAATGAAAAGATCAATGCGACTGATTTCATGGATATTTTAATCGCGAATAATCGTAGAGTAATCAATTACCCTATTCTTGGCTATTGGCTTGATATTGGAAGTATTGAGTCGTTTGAGAAAGCACAAGATGATATTAAACACTTGGATCTTTAATGAATTACCTTTTTGTAATTCCGGCAAGAGGTGGAAGCAAAGGATTGCCGGGGAAAAATATTAAGCTACTTAATGATAAACCGCTAATAATTTATTCCCTCGAATTTGCACGGCTTTTTACTTCTGATGATAATATTTGTATTACTACAGACAGTGATGAAATTGCTGACTGCGTAAAACAGTATGGTTATACAGTACCCTTTAAACGACCTACGGAACTCGCTACGGATGGTGCCGGCATGCATGAGGTAATATTACATGCATTGATGTATTATGAACAGTCAGGTAAAAAATTCGATGCCGTTATTCTTCTTCAGCCAACTTCGCCATTGCGTGAAAAAAGACATCTTGATGAAGCTCTCGAGCTCTTCAATAAAGAGGTGGATATGGTAGTGTCTGTGACAGAGTCTGAAGCCAATCCGTATTATAATTTATTTGAATTAGACAAGAACGGTTTTCTTGTTAAGTCAAAGCCCGGGCATTTTATCACACGACAGGAATGCCCGAAAGTGTTTTCCTATAACGGAGCTCTTTATATCATCAATACAGAATCATTGAGACAGGAACAGATTCATAAATTCAATAAAATTAAAATGTACCTGATGTCTGCTGATTATTCAATAGATATTGACACAGAGCTAGACTGGCAAATTTTAAAAACAATTATAAAAAATAAAAAGTGATTGATTTTTTTAATCATTTGCAAAAAAAGTATTTTAATAAAATTCAGCCAGATGGTGAATTATTGCAGATAGCTTTGAAGGAAACCACAAATGATGTTAATTACCATTATAAGAATTGTTCGGAGAGTGAAGTGGTTAATAATATTCAACTAAATGGCCCCTATTTGTCAATATTTTTATATAGGCTTGGAGTAATATACTTTTCAAAAAATGAAAGAGAAAGTGTTTTATTAATACACGGGTTACTTAGAAATTTATGTAGTTGTGAGTTTTATTTTTCTACGAAAATCGATGTTGGTTTTCTTCCGGTTCATGGTCTGGGTTCTGTTATTGGCTCAAGATCTAAAATCGGAAGTGGATTTATTATTTATCAAAATTGTACTATTGGACATAAAGGGGATGGTGAAGATGGCCCTGTAATTGGGGATAATGTTACTTTATTTCCTTCGGGGATGATATTAGGGAATTGTAAAGTTGGCCACATGGTCACCATCGCGCCAGGTTCGGAGGTTTTAAATGACATTGATCACAGTTGTATAGTTTCCGGCAACCCTGCAACTATTATTGGCGTAAATACAATTGATAAATTAAAAAAGTACAGGCCGAATTTTCTATAATGATTTGAATAAAAAATAATTAATGAAGTTTAATCGTATAATAGCACGGTTGGATATTAAAGGCCCAAATCTTGTAAAAGGCATACACCTTGAAGGTCTTAGAGTTTTGGGTAAGCCTGAAGATTTTGCAAAGTACTATTATGAAAATGGAGCCGACGAGTTATTCTATCAGGACGTCGTTGCTAGTTTGTATGAAAGAAACAGCCTGCACGAAATAATTTCATCCACAGCCAAAAAAAATTTCATTCCGCTTACTGTTGGTGGTGGTATCCGTTCTATACAGGATATACGGGAAGTGTTAAGGGCAGGTGCAGATAAGGTTTGTATTAATACAGCAGCAATAAAATCACCCCAACTTATCAAAGAGGCATCTCTAAAATTCGGCTCTTCTACAATTGTCGTGGCAATTGAAGCAATAAAGCAGCTAGATGGAAAATATTTTGCGTTTGTTGATAATGGACGTGAAGAAACAGGAAGAGAAGTTTTTGCATGGGCAAAAGAAGTGGAGGAATTAGGAGCAGGTGAAATCGTAATTACCTCAGTTGACAGGGAAGGTACCGGAACCGGATATGATATTGAGCTGACAAAAAAAATCGCAATGGCTGTTAATATTCCAGTAATTGCACATGGCGGTCCGGGCAAATCTGAACATATCAGCGAGGTTATATCAGATGGTCATGCTGACGCTGTAGCTGTGGCATCTGTTATCCATTATGATTTTATTGCACAACAGCTATCTGATATGCAAAACCGCACTGAGGGTAATATCTCCTTTCTTAATAGCGGAAGAAAGCAATTTGGTAAAATTGAACCTGTAAGCCTCAGGCAGATTAAGCAACATCTTATACAAAATCATATTAATACCCGTCCGTAATTATGAATAGCAAAGTTGTTATTATCGATTACCAACTGGGTAATCTGTTTAGCGTAAAGCAAGCTTGTGAATACCTTGGTTACGATGCAATCATTTCAAGCAATCCTGAAGAATTACTTGCGGCTGATTATGCAATACTGCCCGGAGTTGGGGCCTTTAATGACTCAATGAAGAATCTTGAGTCCTTTGGTCTTGTAAAAGCAATTCACCAATACATTAATTCCGGTAAACCCTTTATGGGAGTTTGTCTTGGATTACAATTGCTGCTTACCGAAAGTGAGGAGTTTGGCAGTACAAAGGGTTTAAATATTATACCGGGCATTGTGAAAAAATTCCCTCCGGATATCAATCATGAATTTAAGGTCCCGCAGATTCAGTGGAACCAGATATTTGAACCTTCAGATGGAAAATGGCAAAACACAGCGCTTTGTGTTTGTAAGCCTGGTGACTACATGTACTTCGTTCATTCTTTTTATGCTCAGCCTGACTCGGAAGATTATGTATTGGCTAAAACGACTTACGGAGGAACAAGTTATTGTTCTTCGGTTCAGAGGGCTAATGTATTTGCTACACAATTTCATCCTGAAAAAAGTGGGCTGCATGGAGTAGAAATTTATAAACAATGGTTTGATCAAAATAAAAAATAATAAGAAATCAGAATATGCAACAGGATTTGGAAGTAAAATACGGGCTACCCCGTGAAGTAAAATTTTGTAAAAAATGTGTGATGAGCAACCAGCGTCCGGTTTCGGAAGTGGAGTTCAAGCATAATATCAATACAAAAAAGAAAACGTTGGCCTTTGATGATGAAGGCATTTGTGATGCATGCCGGGCAAACGAACAGAAGGATACTATTGACTGGAAAAAAAGGGAAGAAGAGTTGTTCGCTTTACTGGATAAATACAGGCGTAAAGACGGCTCTTATGATTGTCTTGTTCCGGGCAGCGGTGGTAAGGATAGCGCCTACCAGGCGCATATCTTGAAATATAAATATGGTATGAATCCCCTTACAATAACATGGCCTCCCATTTTATACACCGAGTACGGGTATGAGAACTGGAAAAACTGGATTGATATTGGCGGTTTTGATAACCTGTCGTTTCGAAGAAACGGCAGAATAATGAAACTGCTGACAAAACTTTCAATTGAAAACCTGTTACATCCTTTTCAAACATTTATTTTAGGGCAGAAGAACCTAGGTCCAAAATTGGCTGCCAAGTTTGGAATACCATTAGTTTTTTATGGTGAGAACGAAGCTGAGTATGGTAATCCAATAGCCGATAATTCTACTTCTCTTCGCGATAAGTCATTTCATACGTTCAGTCATATTGATGAATTATATCTCGGCGGTGTATCAATTGCTGAACTGAGAGAAAAATACAACATCAGTATTGGCGATCTAAAGGCTTTTCTTCCGGCACCGGCTGATGAACTTGAAAAAGCAAACATACAGGTACACTATTTAGGATACTATTTGCGGTGGACGCCACAGGAGGTGTATTATTATGCTGTGGAGAATACAGGTTTCAAGGCCAGACCATTCAGAACACAAGGTACTTACAGCAAGTACAATAGTATTGATGATATGATTGATGATCTTCATTATTATACAACTTATATTAAGTTTGGTATCGGCAGGGCTACTTATGATGCCTCACAGGAAATAAGAAATCATCACCTTAATCGTGAAGAAGGTGTGGCATTGGCGAAAAAATTTGACGGTGAGTTTCCTGACAGATATTTCAATACAATCATGGATTATATCGGTATGTCACCTGATCATTTTAATGAATTATGTGATAAGTTCCGATCCCCTCATCTCTGGGGCAAGAATACTTCAGGCGAATGGAAGCTAAGGCATAATGTTTCCGGTAGCGGACTTGATGACCAGCAATAATCTGCATGAAAATACTTTTTTGCGGTATTGATTTCAATCGGAAAGATCTTTTAAACGCACTGGCACCGGTAAAAAACAAAGCTCAGTGTTTTTTTTTGGAGAACTTTCAGAAATTAAATACTGGCAACTCTCATCTTTCTTCAATCGGCAGGCAAATTTATTGGGCTGATTATAACGATGCCTTTGATTTGCTGGATCAGGTAAAACCTGATAAAGTTGTATTTCTTCTGATTGATAATTATTATCACTTTGCATTGTTGAAAACTGCGAAGCTGAGAAAAATACCGGTTATATATCTTGATCATGGCATCCGGTATGAAGAAGAGAATGAAAACTTAAAACAATTAGAAGACTCAAGAAGGCTTACATGGGCGGCAAAGCTTAAGAAAACTTATCCGGGAGTATGTTTGAGCTTTCTGAAAAATTTATTTTTCAGAAATACTTTACAAAAGCTAAGCAGGGCAGATAGAAAATTGATGGCTAAAATGTTTTTTAAAAGAGGTAGAATTACGCATAGCGAATTTATGAAACAAATGGGATACATGTTTGTGCCTGACGAGTTTATCATGTATTCTCCTGCTACTTTTAGGTTTCATAAAAAAATATTCAGACTCGATGAAAACAAAACCGCAACAACAAGAGTCCAATTTATTGGTATACCATCAATAGACCGTTTTTCAAATTGCCATTTTGTGCCTGATTCTAAAAGAAAAGTGTTATTATTTATTGATCAGCCTTTGTATGAACAAAATTTGCTGGGATGGACATTGCCTTTGAAACGAAAATTTTTTGATGATCTGCTTTGTATAGTTAAAGCACATGATTTCAAACTTTATATAAAACCTCATCCATGGAATTCTTCGGAAAATTATTTGATGTTAAATTCAGAAAGTGATGTAATAATTATTAACGGCGATTTGGATAAAGAATTCATTGAAAATAATGTTTTGTTTGTTGGCAGCTTCAATTCAACTTTAGTTTTACCGTTTTGTGCAATGGATCAGGTAATTACGTTCTGTATGGAGAATCACCCAATTGCCATACTTCCGGCTATTTCAGAAGGTATTACCAAATATAAAGTTGCTGCTAAAATAAGATCAACCGATGAGTTAAAGGCAATGTTTAGTAATAGGGAAAATATATTAATTAGTAAAAGAGAAAACATTCCTCTTTTCATAAAAGATGTGCTCTATTTGTTTGACGGGAGATCAGGAGAAAGAATGGTAAATGTCTTGACTGCATGAAATTTTTCAAAAAAATCTCGATTTATACATTTGCTGGCTTTTTAAATGCAGGTATCAGCTTCTTTCTCATGCCCTATCTCTCTCATTTTATTAAACCGGGAGAATATGGCATTCTTTCAATGATCAATGCTTATGTCACTATCCTGATCCCCTTAATTGGTTTAGCGGGTTCCGGAATTATCACCGTGGATTATTTTAAAATGAAGGATAAGAAGGAATTTGCTTCTCTTTTTTCTTCTGTTCAGCTGATCCCCTTATTGCCGGCGCTTTTCTTTTTGATCGTTAACCTGGTATTTCCTTCCCTGATCGCCTCTCTTTTTGAAATACCGGCTGATAAAAGTTATTGGCTAAGCCTTTCAGTTGTAGTTGCTCTGCTGAACATTTATATTGATACTTTTTTTGCCTTTATGGTGATAGAGCAGAAAGCAGGCCTGTATGCCCTGTTTAATTTGGCTAAGCTTTTGATTGAAGTGGGACTTACTGTCTGGTTTGTTGCCGGATTGAAAATGAGCTGGGAGGGCAGGTTATTATCCTGGCTGATCACCACTATTGTTTTCTTTTTTGTTTCACTCTTTTATTTTCAAAAGCAGAATCTGCTGACAGCCCGTGTTTCCAGAAAATATGTCATTGCCGGTGTCAGTTTCGGTTTACCATTAGTATTGCATGTGATCGGTAAATTTGTGATCAACCAGTCAGACCGTGTATTTATAGCCAAAATGGTTTCTATTGATGAAGCGGGAATTTATAATATCGGCTACCAGGTAGGCATGGTGATGCTGGTGCTGGTGAATGCCATAGGTAATTTTATATATCCTTTTATTAATGAACGGTTAGAGAATCCGACGGATGCTAATAAACGGCAGATAGTTAAAACGAGCTATGCCGTTACCGGGCTTTCTTTCCTGGCATTGCTGGTCATCACTTTTGCCAGTCCGTATTTTTTTTCGTGGCTGGTAGATAAAAGTTATGCTGAATCTACCGTTTATGTTTTCTGGGTGGCATTAAGCTATTTTTTCTGGGGCGTCTATATGATTTTTTCCGGCTATATTTTTTATACAAAGGATACCGGGTTTTTGGGTTGGATTTCAGTTTTAAGTGTCGTTTTGAATATAGCGCTTAATTATGTTCTTATATTAAATTTCGGCGCTATTGGCGCTGCTTATGCTACATGTATTTCTTTCTTTATCATTGCAGTGCTAACTGCAGTGGAAGCAAATAAGAGAATTCCGTTGCCGTGGAATATCTTTATCCTAAAAAAAACCGCATGATATTTCAAAGATTACTTGGCGGCATATATGGCACATGCCGTACGGCATACTACCAGCGGAGATATCGCTACTTTAAAAAGCTGTATAAAATAAAAAGTAATTTCATCTTTCAGGGCACTGATATACGTTTATACGGCAAAGGTTCCATTAATGCCGGAAATGATTCTTATATAGGGAGCCTTTCTGCGATACAACTGGAAGAAGGGTGCAAAGTGGTTATTGGAGATCATTGTATGATCAGCCATAATGTGAGAATTTACACTTCAACCAATTTGGCGGATCAGGACTTCAGAACCGGTAATGAAAATTTGAAAAAGAAAGGAGATGTTATCATAGGTGATGGAGTATGGATTGGAGCTAATGTGTTCATTAATCCCGGGATCAATATTGGAAATAATTCTGTCATAGGGGCAAATAGTGTTGTTACAAAGGATATTCCTGAAAACTCAATATGCGGTGGAGTGCCGGCAAAGGTTATTCGTTTTAAGAAAGAAAGTGATTAGTTGCATAAACTGACGATTTTACATATTACCGAACAACTGGGCATAGGGGGAACCGAAGTATTGCTAAAGAATACATTACCGGAACTAAAAGAATTTGAACATGTGGTGGTTTACCTTGGTGGTAGCGATGAACTGAAGAAAGATTTTGTACAATACCCTGTGTATGACCTGGAACATAGGGGCAAAAGAACTCTCATCCGTTCCATATTGAGGCTGAAACGGATCATTAAGAATCATAAACCGGATATTGTTCATGCTCATTTGTACTGGAGCAGTATCATTGCCCGGTTTGCAAAACCAGCGAATGTAAGATTGATCACTACGGTTCACAGCGTTCTCAGCAAAGATGCATTTGAAAAAAACAAGCTTTCATTATGGATGGAAAAAATGACTGCTTCAAAGCAAAATGATGTAATTGCGGTATCAAAGTTTGCATTACAGGACTATATCAGTTATACCGGCTTTAAGGGCAGAGCACATGTAGTGTATAATTTTATACCGGCACAGTTCGCCCGTCACATTTCCTCCAAAGTGAGTGTAATGAAACAACAGGAACCTGTAAAATGCATCGCTGTCGGAAATTTAAAGCCTGTAAAGAATTACGCCTATATACTTGAAGCATTTAAGCGATTGCCACAAAGTGCATTTACCCTCGATATAGCCGGAGAAGGGAGTATGAGGCCTGTATTGGAATCAATGATCAAAGACACAGGAATCCCCGTACGATTAATGGGCAGCAGGTCCGATCTTGATTCTTTACTTCAGGAGTACACGGTTTTTATCCAGGCATCCGCTTATGAAGGTTTTGGTATTGCTATGTCAGAAGCCATTTTATCAGGTCTGGTTCCGGTTTTATCTGACATACCGGTTCATAGGGAAGTAACAGATAATAAAGCGTTTTATTTTGATTTGGATGATCCTCAGTTCCTGGCAAATACGTTACTAACAATGAAAGTCAATGCGGATGAAATTTTACTTAATAAGTGCAGGGAATATGTAAAGGATATCACTTCACCGGCTCATTATTTTGGCAGGCTTAGATCAATTTACGGGCTTACCTGAATTCCGGTTCCCTGGTGAAAGGGCCACTTTAAGATGTTCTGTGGTTTGTAACTTTTTTCCGTACGCTTTTAATTGAAACTGCAGTTAAGATGTTTCATCTTATAAAAAACCCGGTAGCAATAGTCTCTTCTGGTTTTTCAGATACACATTGACCTGGTCTGTTCTTTAGAAAAGAGGGTGTATTCTCAGTGCGATTATTGAAAACCGTCAGAAAGCCGTGATGTGATAATGGTAATAAAAGATGACTACGTTTTATCAGGCTTTTTATTGTGTGAAGCATAATACTCATGAAACATTCTGCAAATATTTATTTTAATCAGTCTCAGGCAATTGCTTTATTAATATTTAATGTTCGGGAGATTGCATTTTGAATTGACGATTTTAAACAGCGACCTGGTATTAATATTATATTTATGGATATTCAGGAAGATATTGGATCCGGCAAGTATCCGGCATAATGAACCACCTGCTATGCAAACGGCTTTCCCTCTTATATCCATCCGCTTCATTCACTAGCGATTAACAATAAAATATCGAAATTTACGTTTCAGATTAACGAAAATGTTTATGCGAACAAAAGCCTTTAGCGTTTTATTATTGTTGTTATTTTTATTCGGAATTGCAATTCTTGCTGCTGAGCTCTTTTTTAAACCGGCTTCTCCGATTGTTCAGGGTTCAAATGAAATTAAAGCAAGAGAACATTTTGATCCTTCTCTTTCCCGGATCAGGTCCATAAAAGAATTTACTGAATATTGTGATTCATTATACGGGCACAAACAGATAGCTGCCGGAGATTCAGAGCAATACGCCATTGCCATATCCCGGACATTAAGGGATAGATTTTATCATGGGTATTCATATTATAGTTTAGGTCAAAATTCTCTTGGTAGGATCCTGGCGCCTTATCTAAAACCGGATCTGAGTGCTATTGTCATACCGGATGATATATTAAAGCACCCGATGGCAGCCTGCAGCCAGCAATCAATAGTAGGTATGGAAGTTTTCAGGAAAAAAGGTTTTGATGTCAGAAAAGTGGGTTTCTATTCTGATAAAGTAGGAGGCCACTTTTGTTTTGAAGTATTTTTCAATGATAAGTGGCATTTTTTTGATCCGGACCTGGAACCTAAGCTTTCTATTATGACGGCAAATCATTTTCCCGGGATTGCAGAAATAGTAAAAAATGATTCCTTACTTCAATCGCTATACAGAAATCAGGATGACAAGCTTCTTCAAACGTTGTTTGCCAAATATCGTTATGGGAATATCAATGACTTTCCGGCCCCGAGGGCAATAATATATCAGTATGTGACAAAGGTTCTTTCCTATACATTCTGGTTAATCCCCCTGTTGACCTATATTTTTATTTTTATCAGGAGAAGAGCAAATTCCAAAGAGAAATGTGCGGAATTACAGGGTTCGTTAGTTTACGCAATACGAGCCTGAAAGAAGATCTGCTGAAGATGACTTCAAGCCTTTCGCATCGGGGACCCGATGGAGAAGGTTTTTATTATTCTAATAGTAAAGATTATTCTGTTGGTTTGGGTCATCGCCGCCTATCGGTTATTGACCTGAGCACTGCAGCCAATCAGCCAATGGAGTTCGATGGATTGCACATTGTTTTTAATGGCGAGATTTATAATTATAATGAAATAAGAAATGAACTGATTGCACTCGGCCATCATTTCCTTACTCATTCGGATACAGAAGTGATCCTGCATGCATGGAAGCAATGGGGAGAGGAATGCATTGAAAAGTGGCGGGGTATGTTTGCCATAGCTCTTTTTGACGAACGATCCGGGGAATTGACCTGCATCCGCGACCGTGCGGGAGTAAAACCATTTTATTATTATCTGGAAGACGGTTTGTTTTTATTCGGCTCTGAGTTAAAATCCCTGTCGGCCCACCCGGCATTTATAAAAAAGATTAACCCGGATGCTGTGGCCTTGTTTCTTCAATATGGATATGTCCCTTCTCCATATTCTATTTTTCAGAACACGTATAAATTACCTGCCGGGCATATTTTACGGATAAAGCCCGGGTCAGATAAAGTTTACCTGAAGCAATACTGGAATGTATATGACTATTATAATAAACCGAAACTTACTATCGCCTTACCGGAAGCAATAAAAGAAACAGAAAAAATATTATCTGAGTCGTTTAATTACCGGATGGTTTCGGATGTGCCGGTAGGTGTTTTCCTGAGCGGCGGGTATGACAGTTCCTGTGTCACTGCACTTTTACAAAAGGACAGAACGGAAAAGATCAGAACATTTACGATCGGCACAACCGATAACAAACTGGATGAAGCACCTTATGCAAAACAGATCGCAGCACATCTCGGTACCGATCATACAGAATATTACTGCACCCCGCAGGAAGCACTGGATATTATACCTGACCTGCCTTATTATTATGATGAACCTTTTGCAGACAGCAGTGCCATACCTACCATATTAGTGAGCAGGCTGGCAAGAAAGAAAGTAACAGTTGCTCTTTCTGCAGACGCAGGGGATGAAGTATTTGCCGGATATAACCGCTACGATTATATTTCCCGTTACGGAAAGAAAATTGCAGCAATGCCAAAACCTCTTCGCAAGTTGGCAGTTGCATTAATGGGATCTGTTTCTTCGGAAAGAGTGCCCTATTTCCGCCACAAAAGAAATTTTCACAGCCGGTATGATAAATTGAAAAACCTGCTGGCGGATCCGTCTCCCGCAGAACTGCTTAGGAACCTGAACCAGGTATTTACAGGGGAAGAAGTCAAAAAAATATTTGCATCTGAAGTGGCTGAATTGCCCACATCACATACTACCACAAAGTTGCACCAGGGCTTCAAAGATCCTTTATCCTTTATGATGGCAATAGATTATGAAACATATATGGTGGATGATATTTTGCAAAAAGTGGACCGGGCTACCATGTCTGTCAGCCTTGAAGGCAGGGAACCTTTTTTGGATCAGCATATCATACAGTGGGCTGCCCAATTACCATCAGATATTAAATACTTTAAAGGACAGAAAAAATATATACTGAAACAGATCGTACACAAGCATCTTCCGCAGGAAATAATGCAGCGACCCAAAATGGGATTTGGTATTCCTGTTGAAAACTGGCTGGCAAAGGAACTGAGGGAATTGGCAGAGGAATACTTAAGTGCCGAAAGCCTGGCAAAACATCATTTGTTTCATATAGCTGAAGTGCGAAAAATCGTATCTGATTTTTATAAAGGGAGAACAGAAAAACATTTAAAGATCTGGTATTTATTAATGTTTCAGATGTGGTACATCAGGTGGATGTGCTGACCTGGCAGGGAATATTATGAAAAACATTTGTTTGCTGATTTGTTGCTTGACGCTGCTATTTCATGACCGGGAAGCAGGAGCCCAGGTAAGTGCAGGAAAAACAAAGATACTCTATAAGGGCAACGATAATGAAGCTGTACAGGACCTGAAGAATTGCCTTTCCGGTTTTGAGGAGGGTACTATAATATTTGATTCGATGCCGGTGAAAGACAGGACAGGACAGGAATTTTATTTATCTTCAAATGGTACGGCGACTGAAATAAAATATACTACCCGGAACTCCCTGGAAAACGCCATTTATACTTATCTCGATATGCTTGGCTTCCGATGGTACGGACCGGGCGATAACTGGTTTGTACAGCCCAGGTCTTTGAAACGCCTTGTGATAAAAGGAAAATGGTTTAAGCCGGATTTCAGGAACAGGAGTTTTTTTGGTACCGGCGGCCTGGATTTTGGCATGGTACAACCCTATGACCCCGGCAATAAATATAAACAGAAATGGTATGCCTGGAAAAGGAGGAATCGGATTAATGCAGATTTTAATCCGGCAGGCCACGCAGGTGAAGCATTTTATTTACAGAATAAATCATTGCTGGATGCACATCCCGGGTGGTTTCTCAATGATAAAGGAAAAGTAAACGGAAGAATTAAAATTGAACAGCCTGGCGCCGTTCAGGCATATAAAGATTGGATAAGGAAGATCTATGAAAAATTGAAGTCTGCATTTATTGCTCTTGATGTTGATCCCGAAGATGGCAGGGGAGGCGCTGATGATCCTTTGCCTGCAGGTATGCCGGGAATAAAAAATTTTGCGGATAAATGGTGGTGGCTGGCTAATGAGGTCGCTAAAGATTATGATGAAAATAATAAGAGAGTGGTGATCACCATGTATGCTTATGGTGATGGCCCTTATAATGCGTTGGTACCTTCTTTTAAACTAAGAAAAAATGTTTACCCTGTAATCATCCCTTATGCGTTTCAAAGTGCTTACCTGCCACAGGAAATGGTGAAGACCTGGGCAAAAAATATCAATGGCAGTATGGGTATTTATGATTATTGGAATATCACGCAATGGAGTATGGGGATGCCCCAGTTTAATATTTACAGTATCGTTCCCAAACTAAATTTCTGGAACAACAATAAAATTGATGGAATTTACCTGGAAACTACTGAAGCAGCTGGGCCGATGGGTCATGCATTATGGTTAGCAGGCCAATTGCAGTGGGATTTGAAAAAAAATTTTGAAGAATTATACCGGCAGTATTTAAATGATTGTTTTGGAAAGGGTGCCATCTATATAAAAAATATGTATGACCGGTGGAGCAGGAATTACCAGGGGGCTGCGGAAGTTTCTTTCAGCCTCAGGGATTTAAAAAGTGCATCTGCTGCAGTCATTAAAAACAGTAGTGAATGGAAACGCATCAATGAGCTGAAAGCTTATGTTCATTTTATGAAAATGTATTATGAACATGATGGAACACAAAAGAGTAAAGATGCTATATTCCGGTATTTATACAGTATCCATCATTTGATGATGGTACAAACTGCAGCATTTGTTGGCCAGTATTATATAACTCCTTTGGATAAAGGAAATATTGTACCGGGCGGAAATGATATTAAACAGGCTACAGAAGAAGATATTGAAGCGCAGTTTTTAAAAGATATTGAGAATGCCGCACCGGTTTACCAGATCCCGGGTTTTGTTTTTGATTATAACAGGGTTAAATATAAAGAGCCGGTACCTGATGGCGCCTGGCGCTTTGGCGGATTTCAGTGTTCCTTTTATTTTACAGCGCCATTCAGCGGCATGATGTCTTTTGATGCCGGCGCTGAAAGCAACACTCCGTTAAAAGTTTTTTCAAACGACTCCATATTGATAAAAGATACCGTAGGACAAAAAAACAATGACTATACGGAAAAAGCCGGCAACCGTGAATGGAAATTGAAGCGATTTAAAATGAAGATAACAAAAGGGAAGACTTATTTTATACAAACCAGTTATGGATTCAGCAGGATTAAGATCAATACACCCGGAGTTGTATTATTTAAAAATCCCGGGCAACAGGATTTTGATAATTACGCATACCCGGTTCAATATTTTTATGTTCCTAAAGCAGATACGGAAATCGTGTTTTTTGATACAGAGCCGGAGGGCAGGAATGGCAGGGGATATTTGATCGCTCCTGATGGAAAAGTGATGAAAAGGGAGAGCACAGGAGTAAAAGATATTTACAGGGTCCCGGTTGCACAGCCCTACAGAGGTAAAGTATGGAAAGCAAATTTCGGGCATCCTTCCTGGAGTTTTAAGAATATTCCCAATATTACCAGTTTGCAGGATTTTGATTATAATGAATAAGTTCCCGGATGAAAGGCAGCCGTGAAGTATTATATATGTCCTATGATGGCATGACGGATCCGTTGGGCCAGTCGCAGGTACTTCCCTATATAGTTGGATTATCAATGGCAGGCTACCGGTTCACCCTGATCAGTTGTGAGAAGCCTGATCGGTTTGCAGCCGGAAAAAATGTTATACAGAAAATCTGTGATGACAACCAAATTGAATGGCATCCCCTGAATTATACAAAACATCCTCCTATATTGTCAACAGTTTTTGATCTCAGGAAAATGTGGAGGCTTGCGATGCGGCTGCAAAAAGAAAAATTTTTTTCATTGGTTCATTGCAGGGGCTATATCACTTCAATAGCCGGGTTGGAGATGAAGAGGAAATATGGTGTGCCCTTTTTATTTGATATGCGTGGATTTTGGGCTGATGAAAAAGTGGATGCAGGCGCCTGGAAACTCACCAATCCTGTTTACAGGCCGGTATATAAATACTTTAAAAGAAAGGAGAGTGAATTTCTGAGTGAATCGGATAAGGTGATCAGCCTGACACATAAAGGAGCAGAGGAAATGCTCAAGTGGGGAGTAAAAGGCCTGACCCCTGATAAAATATCTGTGATACCCTGTGCAGCAGATACAGATCTCTTCAACCCGGAGCAGGTCTCGTCTGAAATGAAAGATTCTCTGAAAAAGAAACTGGGAATCCGTAATGATGATATTGTGATTTCCTATTTAGGAAGCATAGGCACCTGGTATATGCTGGATGAAATGTTATCCTTCTTTAAAGAAGCAGGCAGGCGGATGGAGCATACTAAAATGTTATTCATAACTTATGATGAACACGAACGCATCCTTAGTACTGCAAAAAAAATGGGGATTGATCCCGGGCAGATCATCATCAGGCCGGGCAGGCGGGATGAAGTGCCGGCATTGGTGAGCCTGAGCAATATTTCCGTATTTTTTATCAGGCCCACCTATTCAAAGATCAGCAGCAGCCCTACCAAGCAGGGGGAATTGATGGCCATGGGCATACCGGTAATATGTAATGACAGGGTTGGAGATGTTGAATATATAGTCAATACAACAGGTTCAGGTTATGTGATCCATGATTTTCAAAGCAGTGATTTTGAAATGGCTGTTGCGCAAATTCCTTTATTATTGAAAAGTGACCACAACGCCATCAGGAGTAAAGCAATAGAGTTTTATAGCCTTGATTGTATTATTCCCCAATATGTTTTGTGCTATAAAAAATTGTTATCGTGATGAAGAAGATCCTTTTTATTTGTCCTTATCCGGAAAATGTCGCACCGAGTCAGCGACTGAAATTTGAGCAGTATTATGAAAGTATGCGGCAAAAAGGTTATCGGGTTGATACCCGTTCATTCATGAGCGATAAATTCTGGAAAATTGTTTACTTAAAAGGAAGGTACTTTAAAAAAATGATCTACACGATCTCAGGTTATTTGAGAAGGTCGGCGGATATTTTCAAACTATCAGGATATGACATCATATATATTCATCTTTGGGTAACTCCATTCGGACCTCCTTTTTTTGAATGGATATATCGCCTATTTGCAAAAAAGATCATTTATGATATTGACGATCTGATATACCTGAAGAATGTAAAAAGCAGGTCTAACCCGATCGCCGGTTGGATCAAAGGGAGGAGAAAGCCGGTCTATTTAATGAAAGTTGCTGATCATGTGATCACCTGCACGCCTTATCTTGATGAATTTGTCCGTAATTATAACCTGCATACGACAGATATTTCTTCTACGGTAGATACAGATCAGTATGTGCCAAGGATTGATTATTCAAAAAAGGATAAGTTAACGATCGGATGGAGCGGTAGTCATAGTACATCAAAATATCTTCATTTACTTGATCCTGTTTTCCGGGAATTATCCCGGACCCTTTCATTTAAACTCCTGGTGATGGGTGATGAGCATTTCTCAATTGATGGGATTGAAGTGGAAGCTATTCCCTGGAAAGAAGAATATGAAATAGAAACGATCCGCAGATTTGATATCGGGGTTTACCCTTTGCCTGATGAAGAGTGGGTATTAGGGAAAAGCGGCTTGAAGGCAATACAATATATGGCAATGGGGATACCAACCATAGCCACGGCCATCGGCGCAAATTTCCGTGTGATTGAAAATGGAGTGTCCGGATATTTAGTGAAAACTGAAAAGGAATGGATAGAAAAGATCAGCTTGTTAAATGAAAACGCAGATATCAGGGCACAAATAGGCCGGGCCGCAAGTAAGAGGGTATTGGAATTGTTTAGCATTAGAGCAAATGCCGGAAAATACCTGGATGTTCTTGAAAAAACGGAACAGGGTTGAGTGAATATTTAAAGACCAAACGGCCGGAAAAGGCTCTTAAGCGGTTTGTTGTTTTTATAGTACAATAAAATTAAGGCCAGGGTATAGAAAGGCAGGCAGGGTATTTTATACCTTGATAGTGCTCCGAAATTATAAGAGGAAATTCCAACGGCAAATGCAAATATTATTGAAAAGATCAGGCAAAACTGAATGGTAGGATCTGAGCTGATGGTATTCCATATTTTTCTGATTCCAAGGACGAATAGAATTTTCAGCGTGATAAATAAAAACAGTACTGCTTCGGCTGCGGATAATAATACGATAATTTTCCGTGATTCCCAGAGATAAGGCCTGAAAAGAGTGACATTGACCGCCAATGGAAATTGGGATAGCATGCCGGTTATAGACGGGCTGAAATTTCCTAATGAATATGCAGAGCCTTCATCCCCGGACGTATAGGCTATCCAGCTTCTGGTAGTACTGGATGTTTCTGCTACGCTTTCCAATGAATATTTCCCCAGGTCTTTTGCGAAACGTTCTGTGAAGAACAGGAATCCTGAAATGATAACTAAAAGTACTATAGATTTTGCAAGGGCCTTTTGTGCTTTGTTTTGAATACGCTGGGTATAATTGAAGAGTATCCACATAAATAATGCCGGCAGAAAAGCCAATAGAATATAAACTTTGATCCGTGCAATAATGAAAAAGCTGAATGTGGATAATAAAATGTTCCGGAAACTGAAATCTTTTTGGACCATAAAGCGGAAAATTCCGAAAGTGAGCCACCCTAACCCGAAAAGGCAAAGCGTATCTTTAAAAATGCCCGACCCCCAGACTACAACACTCGGAATGAAAAGGACGGCAATGGAAATGGGGCGTATCAGTGAAGGATATAATGAAACGAATGTCCTGAAAAGTGCCCATACTCCCGTAAAGGAAATGTAGGCAAATAAAATGGCTGTTGGCAAGTATGTTTTGAGAGTAAATAAACTGAGGAATGCAGTTATGGAAACCACAGCATATGATGGCGGGTCACGGTACCATTCCATTTGTGAGATATACGTGTAATAATTAGGATCATTTGATGAAGGTATATGAAACAGCAGGTTTATCCATTTTATAAATGACTCATCAAAAGAACTGTTAAGTATCTGCGCCTGGTTGAAGTAATAATATGTATCTCCTCCTTTATAGTAGTAACCGTAAATCAGTCCGATAAAAAGAGCGCCGAAAATCTTAATTGACAAAGCTGGAATATAATACTTTCGTAAAGGATTTTTTTTTGAATAACGCTTATTTCTTGTTTGGAATCCTATAGCAAATATGATAGCGATGAAAAATGGCAGTAAGATAAAATCAAATATAGTAAGATGTGCTTCTGCATTCATACTGGTTATCTTTGCTGAATTTTTCAAAAGTACATATTCCGATATATAATTTTGATTAAAACTGATAATTAATTAAGTGTTCCGGATCTATGCCTAAAGTTCTCCGTATTCTTAACAGGCTGAGTGTGGGAGGACCACTGTTGAATGCGGTGTACCTGACCAAGTACATGTCACCCGAATTTGAGACTTTGCTAATGGCAGGTGGAAACGAAGAACATGAAAAAGATGCAGGCTTCGTTACAACACACCTGGGAATTCATCCGGTCCTTATCCCTGAAATGGGCCGCTCTATCAGCCCCCTGAGTGATTATCATGCCTATCGGAAAATAAAAAAAATCATAGAAGAATTTAAGCCCGATATCGTTCACACTCATGCTGCAAAACCGGGAGTACTGGGAAGAACTGCAGCTTATTCCATGAAAGTTCCCGTAATTGTTCATACATATCATGGCCATGTCTTTCATTCTTATTTCAATAGAATCAAAACGAAAATGATTATCCGGGCAGAACGCAGCTTAGCAAAAAAGACAGATGCAATCATTGCCATCAGCAATCAGCAGCTTCGTGAACTTGAAAATGATTTTCAAATAGCCCCGCATGAAAAATTCAGGATGATCCCTTTAGGCCTTGATCTTAAAAAGTTTCAAAGTGATTGTGCAGAAAAAAGAAAAAAATTCAGGAATGAATTCAATATTACGGAAAACACGGTAGTGATCACTATCACCGGCAGGCTGGTAGCAGTAAAAAATCATCAGTTATTCCTGGAAGCTTTTGCACAGGTACTGAAAAAGACTCAAAAGAAAATAAAGGCCTTTATTGTAGGTGACGGCGATACAAGAAAGTTCCTGGAACAAAAAGCTTCTGATCTTGGCATACACTATTCAACGGAAAAAGATACTTTGCATGAGCCGGCCCTGGTCTTTACATCATGGAGAAATGATATTGACGTGATCAATGCAGGATCTGATATCATTGCTCTTACTTCTCTCAACGAGGGAACGCCGGTAAGCCTGATAGAAGCACAGGCGTCCGATAAACCCATCGTTTCTACCCGTGTGGGCGGAGTAGAGGATATTGTTTTGGAAAATGAAACGGCTTTGCTATCAGGATCCGGAGATATAAATAAGTTTTCGGAAAACATGCTTCGCCTGGTTGAAGATGATGACCTGAGAAAGCGCATGGGTGAAAAAGGTGCAGATTTCGTAATGAACCATTTCAGCTACCAGCGACTTGTAAGTGATATGAAAAATTTATATTTTGACCTTTTAGAGAAAAAGAATGCTGTTCTTCAGAAATAATAAAAGCCAGCCTCCTGACATGAGCATCCTCGGAGCTGATATGCATTCGCATCTTATCCCGGGTTTGGATGACGGCGCAAAAGATATCGTCGCCTCATTAGATCTGATAAAAGGACTGATGTACCTGGGGTATAAAAAACTGATCACTACTCCGCACATTTTGTGGGATATGTATAAAAACACCCCGGAAACAATTTTGAGCGGACTTGAGCGGTTGAGAAATGCGGTGCAACTGGAAAAAATGGCTATAGAAATTCATGCTGCAGCTGAATATTTCCTGGATGATCATGTGAACGAGTTGCTGAATAAAAAGGAACCATTGTTGCCGCTCAGCGGAAAAATGATATTGGTGGAGTTTTCGATGGCTTTTCCTTCATTAAGCATTAAAAATATTTTATTTGATATGGCCATGCAGGGGTATCAACCTGTACTGGCCCATCCTGAACGGTATGTTTATCTTGAAAATACAAAAAGTTTCTATGATGAATTGAAAGGAATTGGCTGTCTTTTCCAGTTGAATTTATTATCACTTACCGGGTATTACGGCAGGTCAACAACTGAACTGGCTAATTACCTGATTAAAAAAGGATATTATGATCTTGCCGGGACTGATCTGCATAATATTCAGCAACTACAACGTTTGCATGACTCTTCTTTGACAAACGGAATGAAAAAATTACTTGATTCCTGCTCTATTATCAACAGCCAATTGTAAATATTCGCCGATCCTGCCTGTTTGGCTGGGTTTTTCCCAATTTAGTTTTAGGATTAGTTTTTGTTCCTGTTTCCATGTTTTCCTCACGTTAATTGTGGAGAAACCAAATTATACATACTGTTGAATTTAGTAAATTTGAGCAACATGAAAACCGAAATAAAAACAGATAATTCTTCAGGATTTAATGAATTGCTTCTGGGCAATGCTGATTTTCTGAAACCTTTTGCCGTAAATCTTACAAGAGATTTTGAATCTGCCAATGACCTTTACCAGGAAACGCTGTATAAGGCATTAGTCAATAAAGAGAAATATCATTCCGGTACTAATATCCGTGCATGGCTTTACACGATAATGCGTAATATTTTTATTAATGATTACCGTAGGAATGCCAGGCAAAGAACCATTTTCGATAATACTCCGGAAGATTTTCTGATTAATCTGAAACAGGTGTCTGTTCCCAATCAGGCAGAAGCAAATCTGCGTATCAAGGAGATCAGGAAAGCAATAGAGCATCTTCCGGAAATATTCAGGAATCCATTTCTTTTGTACTTTGACGGATATAAATACCAGGAAATTGCAGAAACACTGGATGAACCGCTTGGTACTATCAAAAGCAGGATCCATTTTGCACGCAAGCTTCTTAAAGAACATATTTCCAGAAGCTGAAGAACCCCCGATTCATAATTTTTTTTGAATCTTCAGCCAATATACTCCGGAACAGATGTTTGCTTAAGAAAAATAGGAATGCACTTTATGAACAATAATGAGCCCCGGTGGATGCCGGGGCTTATGCGTAAATAAAGTCTATGAAAAAAATCAGGGATATAAAAATTTATGGAAAAGCATTCTTCTAACTGTCCGGATCAAATTGCATAAAGGATCTGCGGACTGCTTTGAGCATGCTGAATAGTTGTGCAATATCAATAAACATCATGATGACCAAAGCCAGTAAAACATACCAGGGTATTTTCAGCTTTTGAATATTCTGATCTTTCTGAAAATAATTGAGAATGGCAGCGCCAAAGGCAATGCCGATAATTAAGAAGGAGAGAAGCGAGTAGATCACTTTAAGAAACATGATCTGCATGGTGGTATAACCAATTTTAAAATTTTCAAGTATGGCAGCCGGGATGATCAGAACGAGAGTGATCCAACTCCAGTTTTTTCCAAACCAGCTGTCACTGAGCATAATATTCAGAAGCAGGATGATAATGATGGAGAGTAATCCCCAGGGAAAGAGCAGGAAGGCGCTGGGTTTCCCGGTGGCAATACTTATTTTTTCTGTTTTTTCCATAATTGAAAATTTAGCATAGAAAGGTAAACAATATTTTTAATTTGTTTGTAAATTCATAAAGATTAAAACAGTTCCTAAGTTCAGGACTTTCTTGAAAGACTTACAGGTACTTTCTGCCTTGTATAAATAAAATAATAAATGCACTCTCTCCTGCCATCCCCTGAAAAATGCCGGCAGGGTTGAGCCGCCCGAACGATATCATTCGGGCAGGCCCGCCTGACCGATGGCATTCGGGCAGGGGACTGGGATATCAAGTTCCGGAGACTTGCGTACTATCCATTGTACTACGAGGGTAGCATTTTTTTTAGAAACCTTCTGCCTGCTGCTGACTTAAAATATTTTTCTCTTGCAATGGCTTCTTCTCTTGTTTGGAATTGTTCTGAAAAAACTAATTTGAATAGAATATAAGGGCGAATGGAATCTGTCATGCCCGAATTGTGTTGAGCCAACCTTTTTTCAAAATCTTCACAATGACCTTTATAATAGTAATCATGATGAATACTCTTCAGAACATAGGCGAAATACATAAGGTTTATTTGGTAGCCTCGCCCAGAATCCCCGCCTGACCGATGTCATTCGGGCAGGCCCGCCTGACCGATGTCATTCGGGCAGGGAACTGGGATATCAAGTTCCGGAGACTTGCGTACTATCCATTGTACTACGAGGGTAGCATTTTTTTTAGAAACCTTCTGCCTGCTGCTGACTTAAAATATTTTTCTCTTGCAATGGCTTCTTCTCTTGTTTGGAATTGTTCTGAATAAACTAATTTGAATGGGATATAAGGGCGAATGGAATCTGTCATGCCCGAATTGTGTTGAGCCAACCTTTTTTCTAAATCTTCACAATGACCTTTATAATAGTAATCATGATGAATACTCTTCAGAACATAGGCGAAATACATAAGGTTTATTTGGTAGCCTCGCCCAGAATCGAACTGGGATATCAAGTTCCGGAGACTTGCGTACTATCCATTGTACTACGAGGCCAACTAAGTCAGGGGTCTGGAGTTGTGAGCTGTGAATCGGAAATGAAACTCCAGACTCATGACTCACTACTCCGGACTATTTTATCAGTCCATGGGCATTAGTGGCAAAGATCTTAACGGCAATAGCCAGCAAAATTACTCCAAAAAATTTTCGTACAGCTATCAAACCTGCAGGGCCAAGCAATTTTGCGATGACATTTAATGATTTCAAAACAATAAATACAATGATAAGATTGATAAGGATGCCTGCCAGTATGGTTGTTTCTCCATAGTTTGCTTTCAAAGACATTACAGTGGTCAGCGTTCCCGATCCTGCTATTAATGGGAATGCGATAGGAACTACTGTAGCTGCGGATACATCCTTTTCACTTTTGAAAAATTCCAACCCAAGCACCATCTCCAGCCCGAGAATAAAGATCACAATGGAACCGCCCACTGCAAAGGAGCGAACATCCAGCCCCAGCAGCTTAAGAAATACTTCCCCTCCAAACAGGAATAGTATCATCAATGCACCTGAGATAATGGTAGCCCTGAATTCACGGATGCCTCCCATCTTTTCCTTAAGTGATATCAGGATCGGAACAGAGCCTATAATGTCAATGACGGCAAAAAGAGTGAATGTGACCGTTATCAGTTCACCGAAATTGATTGACATACCTGCAGTTTAGGCGCAAAGGTAATGGGCCGCTCCAATCTTTCCTCGGTATTTGAAAAATTGCTTTATCGCTTAAAGCTGACCCCGGTAGTAAAATTGAATCGCCTGGAATTATAACCGGGATAATCGAAATATTTTGTATTGGTGATGTTTTTCAGGTCCAGGAAAACCTTAAAATTTTTGTTCACCCTGTATTCGCTGTACACTGAAATTATTGCATATCCTTTTAATAGCACGGGGGAACTGCCATAAATAAATTCTTCCCTCTTTCCGGAAATATGAAGCTGAGCACTGACAAGAAGATTGCTGTTTACGTTAAAAGCGGTGCTAAGGTTTAGTGCATTTTTGGGAATACGATAAAGGTTGTAGTAAGAACTGTCTTTTCCGATGGGCAGGCCGGTACCGTCATAAGCTGATCTTGTACTTCCGTTAGTGTATGTATAATTTGCATTTACTTCCCATCTTGTTGCCCTGTACGTAATTTCTGCTTCTGCTCCGTACTCTTTTTGATTTGCAGCATTCATGTAAAGACTCATATACGTTTGTGGATTATAAGTATAGAGTATGGCATTTTTAGTATCGTGATAAAACCCGGTTACCCTTGCATGGAATAATGATGTTCGGAATACTTCAACTCCTGCTTCAGTGATAATCCCTTTTTCCGGCTGAAGATCTTTATTTCCTGCAGAGGGATCGAACAATTGATACAGGGTTGGTATTTTATAGGCTGAGTATAAGTTCAGGAACAACTTTGTTTTATTTTTTATCAGTACAAAAGGATTGAGAGTGAATGTAAAATTATTTCCATAAACAGAATGATGGTTCCACCGCCCGCCAACTTCCAGGTTCAGGCTGTTTTTGCTTTTTAGAACTGCTGAAGCGTAGGGGCTGAATTGATAAATTGTTTTATGTAATACCGGTGGATTATATGGCCCGAATGGTCCGGTAGAAAAATATTCCTGGAACGTATTGTTACTCCTGTAATCCATTCCTGTTAATAGCTCCCAATTACCAAAATTCCGGCTGTCATACCATTCGGCGAAGTGTGTTCTCCCGGTATATGCTGCCCGGAAGAAATCTGAATAGGGATTGCTTCTGTCAGTTGAGTCATCAAGATAATTTCTGGCAACGTAGTTGAAAAAATAATTAACGTGCATGATGCCATTCGTATGGCGATACTGGAAACCTGCACCCAGTTGACCATCATGATTTTTTACGGTAAAATCTTTATCATCGGTGAATGCGCCGGCATCCAGGTCCGCATTGTAGCTGCTGTAGGTTCCTAAAAGCGTTGCCTTTACTTTTTTGCTGAGCATCCATTCAATAGTCCCGTTTGCTACATGTTTGCCAAAGCCATCCTTGTCAAAATTTTTATTTCCCGTTGAATCGTATGCGGCAGAAAACCCTGCAGAGCTGAAGTGGGTATAATTTAAAATAAAGTTCCATTTATCGTTTCTGCGGCTTATACCTGCATATTGTTTAAATGAATTGTAACTGCCTGCAGTAAGATTTGCAGTGATGTTTAATTTATCCGGTCCGGCTTTTTTTGTGATGATGTTCACCACGCCGCTAACCGCATCGGACCCATAAAGGGTGGATTGCCCTCCTTTTAAAATTTCAATACGTTCGATCTGATCAATGGCAAAAAAGTTCAAATCAAAGTAGTTGTTGTTTGCCGATGGATCGTAAAGAGGGAAGCCATCAACGAGTATCAGCGTATTCCCCGCTGATCCGCCCCGTGTATTTATTGTAAGATTAGTGCCCGGATCGTTATTCACCCCGGGGATGGTAACACCCGCTACAGTATTCAGTACTTCTCCAACTGTTCTTCCTTTATTTTGCTCTAACTGACGGGTCGAAATTATTGTAATAACTTTTCCTGTTTCACTTTGTTTTTGAACAAACTTGTTGGCCGTGATGATCACTTCATCCAGTGTTTTGGTTGTGTCTTGCTGGGCAAATGACCGGCTGCTGATGAGTACAGCAGCCACAATAAACAATTTCTTTTTCATTTTTGAAATGTTTTTTATGACTGCTTCCAGGAAAATAAATGATGAATATAAATGCCACCCCGGCGTTTACATTACCGCTTTTCACCCGAAAGCCGCCCTACGACTGATCGAGGGCAAATATTGTTATTGATCTGGCAGGTCTTCTGGCTTACAATTTTTCTCAATTACCTTCCCGCCCCGGTTTGTAGGGGCAGTGGTTTGTAGCCTGAGAAAATTTACCAAAACCTCGTTTAGGTTTGGGGATTGTTTACAGCTACGGGGATAGCGCCGGATTTACACCGGACTTCCCTTTTCATCCCGGGTCATCGGGAACCAGAACGCAGCAAAAGTAGGAGTAAAAAGAATATTCAGAAAAAATGATTTGTTCACAAAGCGGTTATAATAGTTTTAAGGCAGCGCCGATATAGTAGTTAATACCCGGAGCAACATTGTAAAACCTGCCACCCGCAGCATTTACATCATTACCTAAACTATAGGTGACATTAAACAGGTTTTCCACGCCACTGAAAATCTCTAATAAATTTTTTGAAGTGAGTTGTTTCTTCCAGCCCAATCTTGCTCCCACCAGGTTGTAGGGTGAAGCATAAGCGGTATTGGCATCGTTCAGGGGAATAGGATCACTGTAAAAATAATTCAGGTTGGCATAAAAACCGTGAAGGATATCCATATCAGCTCCGGCAGCTACTGTATTGGGCGCTACACTTGGAATTTTTTTCCCTGAATAATCGTTATTGATTTGTTTGAAACTGTTATACCTGAAATTGTACAATGTATAACTGATCCAAATCTTTGCATAAGTGATCTTGGCTTTAGGGTCTTTAAAAAACTGGTAGCTTGCCTGTGATTCGATTCCTTTTTGACGGGTGGATCCGGCATTGATAAAATAGTCTGCATTACTGGCATCCCTGCGCTGCACAATAGCATTTTTTAATTCATAATAAAAGGCGTTCACTTCAACGTACAGCCGTTGTCTCATCCAACTGCTTTTAACTCCTGCTTCGTAGTTGATCCCATGTTCTGCATTCAGTCCTGTACTTATGACCGAGGTTGATGGCAATACTTCTGCCACAGTAGGTGGAGAAAAGCCTTTTGAAATGCTGCCGTACAACCAGAAATTACTGATCAGCCTTTTAGACACAGCAATTCTTGGAGCCAGTTCATTTCTATAGGTCCTTTCTTGTGGAAGAAGTGAAGGAACAGATAGCCTGGTGATCCGGATATAAGATTCAGTGCTGCCGAGGCCTGCCGTGATGTTCCAATCATTTTTTAAACGGAGGTCCGCTTGTGCAAAAAAGGAGATAACACTATTCCTGATATCATCATTGGTTTGAATGGTATCAGCATGGCCGTTTACATTTCCAAAATCTATGGTGTTGAAATAACCTTGTTGTGTTTCTGCACCAAACACGATCCGTAGAAAATCATTTTTTGTTTTTGGATTCCAGTGAAAAATTGTACGGGCGCCAAAATGCGGCTCCCGCCTCCTTTCATAATTCCTGAATGTTGGATTGGTGATACGGGAAACAGCACCGTATAAAATGGAAGTATTATCAAAACGATCTGAAAATTGATAAGTATTGCTGATACCGGCAAGCCCTGTTTTTTGATACAGGGCAGCTTTCGACGCATCAGCACTGGGAAAAATGCCGGCAGCAGGCCTTGACTGCTTCGGGTTTACTGTATATTCTGCTTTTGTCAGTGCTCCCGGAGTCTGATAGTAAAGATCTCCGTATAAAAAATTAAAATTGATCTGATCTCTCGTACTTGCTTTCACCTGCATTTGCCATGTGACTACATCACGGCGCATGGCAGTATGATCCCTGTATCCATTGGAGGTTTGATGGGAAAAACTGATCACATTCCTGGCCTTGTCATTACTTCCATTCCATTGGACGTCCATATTATTTGTACCAAAGCTTCCATAGAGATAATGAGGATTGATTTCTTTTTTTTGAATAGGGGGCATGCTGTTTATCAGAATAGCTCCACCGGTTCCTGCGCCATACAGGCTTCCTGCGGGTCCCTTAATTATTTCAATAGAATTAAAATTATAATAGCTGAGCTGGTTCAGATAAGTATTGCCACCCGGATCGGTGAAAGGAATTCCATTCCAGTACACTTTTACATTGCGAACCCCAAAGGGGGACCGGACTGTGCTGCCGCGGATATTCATACGATAACTGCCGGGCGAACGTTCTTCCATCCTTACTCCGGGGGTGCTGTTCATTGCAGGAAGGATGCTCATATCATTGTATCGTTCCAGTTCAGGCTGCCCGATGTAGTTGACAGCAGTTGCAATTTGTTTTAACTGCTTGTTCTGTTCATATGCTTTCAGTAGTACTTCACCCATTATTTTAGCGGAATCTGCCGATGCTTCCTGGGAGTGTGTTTTAGAAAAAAGGAGACAGGCCAGGATGATTAAGGATAGATTTTTTATCATGGAATTGGTTTTAACTCTCACAGCTAAGGTAGATCGTTTTTCCCTATCTTCAATCAATGATTCCGAAAAACAAGCTGGGGCTTTTTTCATTGACTATGATCGTGATTGGGCTGGTGATCGGCATGGGTATTTTCAGAACTTCCAAAGATGCAGCGCAGGCTGCATTAACGCCATCCATTTTTTTTCTTGCCTGGATTTTCGGAGGTGTTGTGGCATTTTGCGGCGCTTTGACCTATGCGGAGATCGGCAGCCGTTACCCTGTTACAGGTGGATATTATAAAATATTTTCTTACGCTTATCACCCGTCAATTGCTTTTGCAATCAATTGCATCATCCTGATATCAAATGCCGCATCACTTTCCGGCGTTGCATTAATTGGCAGTGAATATATCACTCCATTATTATTTAAAGAAAACGCAGGTGATTTTACTAAAGCCCTGGTTGCCATGTCAGCAATAGTATTATTTTATGGTGTAAACCTGAAAGGATTACGGATGAGTTCCCAGGCTCAGAATATTTTAATGATCATTAAAATCGGCCTGATACTGATCATCATATCTTCCATATTTTTTCCACAGTTATATAATAGCAGCCCTCAGCCTGCGGTAGATCTGCGGGCGGTAGGTTTTGGCTCTGTTCTGTTATCGTTTGCCATTGCATTGAAGGCAACGTGTTTTACATACGGCGGTTATCAGCAGACAATCAATTTTGGAGAAGAGATAGTGAATCCAAAAAAAAATATTCCCAGGGGTATTTTTATCGGGATCCTGGTTATTATTTCTTTATACCTGGCGGTGAGCTATGCATACTATAAAGTGATTGGATTTAATGAACTGAAAGACACTTCCGGGATAGCAGCAATCATCGTTGAAAAAATGTTTGGCCCCACGGCCAGTTCTGTAACTTCTGTTCTCTTATTTGTAGCGGTACTGGCTTACGTAAACGTTTTATTGCTGAGCAATCCAAGAGTGATGTATGCCATGAGCGAAGACGGAATTCTTCCTTCTGCGTTTAAAAGAAAAGATGAAAAAAGAGATGTGCTTACCGTCAGCCTCACGGTTTTTGCTGCTATGTGTGTGATCGTTTTATTTTTTGCAAAACAGTTTAATGAAATACTGAGTTTTACTATTTTTCTCGATTCGATAGGCATGGCCACTTCAGCAGGCACGATTTTTATTTTGAGAAAGCGGACCAGTCACCTGGATGGCACCGGCATTTATTCCATGAAATTGTATCCATTGATGCCTCTGCTTTTTATTGCCACCTATGTTTTTGTCGGGATCATGATCGGAGTGGACAACTGGCGTTATGCTGTAATCGGAACTTCCACCTTCCTTGTATTCCTTTTATTATATTTTGTCACACAAAAATTTAAAAAACAAAAAACTTAAAATGGATCTTTCTTATATTTTAAATGAACTGGGTGAGGACCGGGAGCATTATTTTAATGCAGTGGCCCCTCCTATAGTGCAAACCAGCAATTTTGTTTTCAAACGTGTAGATGACCTGGCAAAAGCGTTTCAAGATGAGATGGACGGCTATTTATACAGCCGGGGATTGAATCCTACGGTAGAAATTCTCAGGAAAAAATTGGCGGCGCTGGATGGGGCCGAAGATTGTCTGGTATGGAACAGTGGTGCTGCAGCGATCTTTGCAGGAATTTTTGCCAATGTAAAATCCGGAGACCATGTAGTGTCAGTGAAGTCACCTTATACCTGGGCTCAGCGAATGTTTGATGTGATACTTCCGCGATTTGGCATTACCACTACATATATTGACGGTACAAAAATTGAAAATTGGGAAGAAGCAACGCAGAACAATACCACATTATTTTACCTCGAATCTCCCAACAGCTGGGACTTTGCATTGCAGGATATAAAAGCAGTAGCGGCATTTGCTAAAAAACGAAATATCATTACAATGATAGATAACAGTTATTGTACTCCTCTTTATCAGAAACCCATTGAAATGGGAATTGATCTGAGTATGCAAACGGCTACAAAATATATCGGGGGCCACAGTGATGTATTAGGAGGGGTGTTGTGCGGTTCCAAAATAATGATCAGAAAAATATTTGACAGTGAATATTTGAATATCGGCAGTGGCGTTCAGCCATTCAATGCCTGGCTGATGATCCGGGGATTAAGGACTTTACCGGCAAGACTGGACCGCATCAGCAGGACGACGAGGGAGGTAGTGAAATTTTTAAAAAGGCACCCAAAGATTGAAGGAATACTTTTTCCTCTTGACGAATCTTTTCCTCAGTATGAATTAGCGAAGAGGCAAATGAAAGGCGCCTGTGGTTTATTGACCATTATCATTAAAACCCGGAAAAGGGATTCCATTGTAAAATTCTGTGAATCGCTTAAGCACATCATGATGGCAGTCAGCTGGGGTGGCCATGAAAGCCTTGCCATTCCGAAATGCAGTGGCATACCTCCGAACGATTTTGACCCTGAAAATAAGGAACACCGGTATGTACGGATGTACTTTGGCATGGAAGACCCTCTTTACCTGATTGCCGATCTGGATCAGGCTTTATCAGTTGTAGCGTAAAGAAAAATATAAATCCTGACCGGTCATCAAAAATCAGTCCAGCCAGCAATAATATTGACCTACTTTTGCGCCCTATGATGCGATTTCTGAAACTGGCCTTTTGCCTATTGATTTTTTCCAGGTCCTTTTCCCAGGAAAAATGGGATCTGCGCAGGTGCGTGGAATATGCCTTGCAAAATAATATTTCTGTGAAGCAGGCAGATCTTCAGGTACGTTTTGCGGAATTGGATCTGCAGCAAAGTAAACTTTCCATGTATCCTTTTATGAATCTCGGCGGAAACCTTGGCTATAGTTCGGGCCGCAATCAGGATCCGACAAGTTTCAGCCTTATTACTACCGGGTATCTTTCCAACAGTTATTCATTGCAGGCAAATGTCAATCTTTTTAACTGGTTCACTCAGAAAAATACAGTTGCGGCAAAAGACTATACCCTGCAGGCTACACAGGCAGGAGCGCAAAAAGCCCGTAATGATATTTCTTTGAATGTGGCTGTAGGCTATTTGCAGGTCCTGCTGGCAAAAGAACAAGCTAATCTTGCTTCTATACAGGTACAGCAAACAACGTCTCAACTGGAAAGCACCCGTAAACAGGTAGATGCAGGCGCACTCCCGGAATTAAATGCAGTGCAGATAGAATCACAGCTGGCAACAGACAGTTCAAATCTGATTGCTGCCGAAACCTCTGCACGGGAATTATTGCTCCAGCTGAAAGCATTACTGAATCTTGATGCTGCTGCAGATTTTGATGTTGCTGCTGTGCCGGTAGATCTTGTTCCTGTAGAGAGCCTGGCTGATCTGCAACCCGATGCAGTATATAGTCTCGCATTGGCTAATCTGCCGCAGCAAAAAGTAGATGAACTCAACCTGGAATCTACAATAAAATCTGTGCAGGTGGCACGTGGAAGCATGTACCCGACTTTTTCACTGTTTGGAAGTCTTGGAACTACTTACAATGATAAAGCAAGTGAAATCAAATCGAAAACACAGATCAATGCCCCGATTGGTACCGTAACGGTTGGCGCAGCAACTTACCAGGTTTATCCGTTGAATCCTTTTGACTTGTACAATTATGGGGCGATCAGTTATTTCAATCAGCTCAATCATAATTTCAGGCAGTCGGTAGGCCTAAGTGTCAGCGTGCCCATCCTGAATGGGGGAAGCCTGCGGACAGGCTGGAAGAGGGCTAAGCTCAGTTTAAAACAAGCTGAACTTATAAAAGAGCAGAACAGCAGGACATTAAAACAGGATATTTATAAAGCATATAACGATGCATTAGCAGCTTTTGAAAAATATAATGCAAATTCCAAAGCAGTGCAAACAGCCCAGAAAGTATATGATTTTGCCAGGAAACGTTATGATCTGAATCTGCTTTCTACTTATGATTTGTTGATCAGCCAGAACAGTTTGCTTTCGGCAAAAACACAATCATTATATGCGCATTATGATTATGTGTTTAAAATGAAACTGCTTGAATTCTATAAAGGGCAGGGAATTAAACTTTAAAATATTTTAGAAAAATGAACAAAACTGTCAAATGGATATTAGTCATTATAGGAATAGTGATTGTACTGCTTATTGCCGGCAAATTTGTTTTCGGAGACAATGAGGGCGGTGGAATAAAAGTAGCCACGGAGAAAGCAGCAAAACGCACTATTATAGAAACAGTGACAGCCAGCGGAAAAATTTATCCGGAAACTGAAGTAAAGATCACACCCGATATTTCAGGTGAGATCACTGAGCTTAATGTACATGAAGGGGATACGGTAAAGAAAGGACAGATATTAGCCCGGATTTATGCAGATATTTATGCTTTGCAGAAAGACATGGCAGCTTCCAGGGTGAATCAGTCTGAAGCTACCGTAGCAAACAGTGAAGAATCGCTTAATGCATTAAAGGCCAGCCTGGACCAGGCAAAACAAGCTTATGACAGGAATAAATCATTGTTCGATCAGAAAGTAATTTCAAAATCTGAAATGGAACAATATGAAACTGCATACCGGACTGCTCTTGCAAATTTTAATGCGGCTAAACAAAATATCGTCAGCCTGAAAGCAGGAGTACAATCTGCTCAGACGGATCTTACCTCTGCAGCAAAAAATTTAAGCCGTACCACGCTGACCTCACCAATGGACGGAGTCATTACATCTTTAAAAGTAAAGAAAGGAGAAAGAGTTGCCGGTAATAGTTTCACTTTAGGAACTGAAATGATGACCGTATCAGATCTGAGCGTTATTGAAGTCAGGGTGGATGTAGGAGAAAATGATATTGTGAAAGTGAATATAGGTGACTCTGCAGATGTGGAAGTGGATGCATATAATAACAGAAAATTTGCAGGGATTGTTACAAAAATTTCGAGCAGCGCCAATGCAACTGCTGTGGGTGCGTCCAATGATGTGACCAACTATGAAGTAAGAATACGCCTGATCAGGGATTCATATAAAGACCTGATTACAAAAACTTTTCCATTCAGACCAGGTATGAATGCTAGCGCTGATATCAAGACCCGGCAGCATGATAATGTTCTGTCAGTGCCGATCACTGCCGTAAATGCAAGAGTGAAGGGAAGTGACAAGAATCTTGCTGATAAAAAGAAGGAAGAAAGCAAGATGAAGGAAAACGATAACAATTTGCAGGATGATAATAACTCAACTGATTCTGATGAGCTGGAAGAAGTGGTTTTCGTATTGCAGAAAGATGGTAAGGTGAAGAAGACTGTAGTGACTACAGGTATCCAGGATCTAAATTACATAGAAATCACCAGCGGGTTGAATCCGGGTGATGAAGTTGTGTCCGGTCCTTATGCGGCTATCAGTAAAACACTGAAAGACGGCTCGAAAGTTAAGGTGGTTCCGAAAGATAAATTGTTTCAGAATTAAAATGATTGTAATTTTTTGAAGAGTTCTGCATGCAGGACTCTTTTTTATTTTACCGGATTAGCTGAAATGTCTTTCTTATCTTTAATTTTTAAAAACCAATTGAAAATATCAGGGCTATGGACCGTCAATTTGGAGTTATCGGGGGTGGCAGTTGGGCTACGGCTTTGGTAAAAATCCTTACGGATAAGAAACATATAGTTAATTGGTGGGTTCGTAACCCTGAAATAATAAAAAATCTTCAGCAGCATGGAAACAATCCTCACTATCTGAGTTCAGTAGATTTTGATACCAGCCTGCTTGCTGTTTCGGCTGATATCAGTGCAGTGATAGATCACTCTGATATTTTAGTCATAGCTGTTCCTTCTGCTTACGTAGAGCAGAGTATTGGAATGGTACCCACCGGGGATTGGAAAAATAAAAAAATAGTTTCCGCCGTGAAAGGATTGCTTCCGGAAAAAAATATATTGTTGAATTATTATTTACAGCAAAAATTTGATGTTCCGCTTGAAGATTATTTTGCCGTTCTGGGTCCATGTCATGCAGAAGAGGTAGCATCTGAAAAACTGTCTTACCTCACATTCTCCGGGATTGATTTAGTCATGGCATCAGAGATTGCAACGCATTTTAATACCGAATATATCAATACGGTCGTTAACCCGGATATATTAGGTGTTCAATATGCTGCTGTCCTGAAAAATATATATGCCTTAGGTGCCGGGATAGCTCATGGACTTGACTACGGGGATAATTTTTTAAGCGTATTTATCGCCAACGCAGCAGATGAAATGGCAGGCTTTTTAAAAAAATTTGGTGTAAATCACATCGTAGTTGGCGAACACGAAGGCGAAGACCCGCATACACACAGGAAAACTCCAAACTATGCCGCATCCGTCTATCTGGGTGATCTGCTTGTAACCTGTTATTCGCTGTTCAGCCGTAACCGGACTTTTGGAAGTATGATCGGGAAAGGTTATTCTGTAAAGGCGGCACAACTGGAATTGAATATGGTGGCAGAAGGTTATAATGCTTCAAAGTGTATTTATAATATAAATCAGTCTGTTAAAGCTTCGATTCCCATCGCTGAAACCGTTTACCGGATACTTTGGGAAAATGTTAATGCGGCAACAGGCTTTAAACGCATAGAACAGGGATTGGTCTGAACACTAAAGATTGGTTGGTAAAAATAAGTAAGTAAAGATCAAAAAATTTTAAGTTCTATGCCTGTTTCATTCAACGGATTCGGACCCTTGGCCATTTTAATCATGGTGCTTTCCTTAATAGCTTCACAAGCATATAAAAAATACCGCAACAAGCAACGGAATTTCTAAATGGCTTATTTTTAGGGATAAATTTGAAATCCATGGTAAAGTTTTTCCAGGTTCTTTTTCTTATTGCATCCATAGTGCTGATTGTTCTGAATGTCATTCGTTATAACAAATACAGAGACAGCAAGCGAATTCCCAATGCTGTTCCCCATCCCATCAAGTGGTTTGATTTTATCCTCACCACCCTGGTAGCATTAGGCTGTGCGCTGAATATTATCATTACCTGGATCGGTAGCGGAAAGTGATCTTAGAAAAACAAATCTGCCGCTATTCCATCAGCCAGAAACTTTCCTTCCCTTGTTAATTTTAAGCGGTTATTTTCCAGTTCCATTAAGCTGCCGTCAATATATTTTTTACTTGCTGCCTGCAGTTTGCCGCTGGCATCCTTATCCAGCTTCTGCAGATCCAGCCCTTCCATTGTCCGCAGGGATAACATGATATATTCATTCAGTTTTTGAGTAGAGGTGAGTTCTTCTATTTCAAAGGGAATTAAACCACGGCTGATCGAGTCTATATAAACGGAGTTGTTTGAAATATCCCACTGCCTGGAACAGCCATTGAAAGAATGAGCTGAGGGACCCAGGCCAAGGTATTTTTTCCCTTGCCAGTAAGAAGAATTATGCATGCTGCGAAAACCCGGCCTGGCAAAATTGGAAATTTCATAATGCTCATATCCTGCTTTGCCGAGCCATTCCATCAACAAAAAAAATTGTTCCGCTTGCTTGCCGGGATTTATTTTTTCTTTTTTATGCTGACGGATCATTTTGTAAAGGGGTGTTTTTTCTTCTACGGTCAGGGCATAGCAGGAGAGATGAGGAACGCATAAACCGATGGATCTTTCAACATTCTGTTTCCATTTTTCATTTGTCAGCGTTGGCACTCCGTAAATGAGATCAATTGTTAAATTCTTAAAACAGGAGATCGCTGATCGTAAACAATCAATAGCCTGTCTGGCATTATGCGCCCGGTTCATCCATTTCAGATCTTCGTCAAAAAAACTTTGGATCCCGATGCTAAGCCTGTTAATGCCTGTTTCTTTCCATCCTGATAATTTTTTATCAGTAATATCATCTGGATTTGCCTCCAGTGTGATCTCTGCACCGGGTGAAACCGTGTAAAGTGAATTAATCTGAAGAATTATCTTTTTAATTAATTCCGGCTCTAAAAGGCTTGGTGTTCCTCCGCCAAAGTAGATTGATTCTACGGGTTCGCCGTCTAAATAATTTTTTTGCAGCTCTGTTTCTTTCAATAAAGCAGTTACCAATTCGTTTTTATATCTCTGGGAAGTGCTGAAATGAAAATTGCAGTAATGGCAGGCCTGCCTGCAGAATGGTATGTGTAAGTAAATTCCTGCCATTAATTGAATTGATTATATTCGGCTTTCATCGGATATACACAGTGACTGGAAAAGTGTGACATGAATATGAAATCCGGGAACCCGATTTATTATTTAATAAATAATTTTAATCCCTGATTATCCTGATAAAAGCCGGATGATAAAATTAAGACTGCAAATATCGGCTCTTGTTTTCTATTTATTTTGCCTTGATGCTTCCGGGCAGAATAATTATAATCTGTTTATAAAGGGCGTGGATAAGGATTCTGCATTCCTGGTGTCAAATTTTACTTTGTCCACTTCCTTCAGTTCAAGAATTGAATGTGCGGAATACATTAATAAATTGCCGGCTTACCTGCATACAAACGGGTATGTAACAGCTTCTCTTGACAGTATTGAATATGATAGTGCTTTTGCACGGGTAGTTATTTTTCTTGGAACTTCCTATCGCTGGGTCTTGCTTGATACAAGAAATGTTGACCCGCCCCTTCTTGAGGTTGCAGGATGGAAAGAAAGATCTTTTGAAGACAAACCAGCGGATTTTACCCGGGTTCAATTGATGGAAAAGAGGATACTGGATTACCTGGAAAACAATGGCCATCCGTTTGCAAGGGTGTCATTGGACAGCATACATATAGATGAAGATAAGGTTTCTGCATCGCTGATTGTTGAAAAAGGCCCTCCATATAAAATAGACAGCATCCGGGTCTTTGGTGATGCAAAAGTTTCAGGAAATTATCTGCAGCGATATCTGAATATCCCGAATGGAAGTCCTTACAGCAAAGAAAAACTGACAAATATTAATAAAAAACTTCGTGACCTTTCTTACCTGGAACAAGAACGCCCGTTTGATATTTCTATGTTGCCCACGGGATCAACCGTCAATCTTTATCTTAAACAGAAAAAGAGCAGCCAGGTATATGCCATAATCGGTTTCCAACCTAATAGCGTTGCTACCGGAAGTAAAAAACTTTTAATAACAGGAGAAGGTAATCTAAATTTAAAAAATGCATTGGGAGTCGGAGAAACTATTGGATTGAATTTCCAGGCACTGCAGGTAAAGTCCCAGCGGCTGAACGTTTTATATCAGCATCCGTTTATTTTTAATTCTCCTTTTGGGCTGGATTTTAACTTCGATATGTTCCGCAAAGACAGCAGCTTTCTCAATGTAAACCTGCAGTTAGGGGCACAATACGTTCTGTCCTCCACGCAGACAGGGAAAATTTTTGTACAACGATTTCAAACGATAGTTAATGGGATTGACAAGGCATTTATTTTGCAAAACTACCGGCTTCCTGATGCAGCAGACGTAAATACTCTGAATACCGGGATCGATTACGAATTTAATAATACCAATTACCGGCTTAATCCGAAAAAAGGGAACAATTTCATTATTGTAACTTCAATAGGCACCAAAAGAATTAAAGAAAACAATGATATTCTGAGTTTGAAGGATCCCAATAATCCTTCTTTTAATTTCGGGTCCCTGTATGATACAATTAGGTTGAAAACCTACCAGCTTAGGGTAAAAATTACGGCAGAAAAATATTTGCCGGTGGGAAAACAAAGTACATTTAAAACAGCGGTCAATGCAGGTTTTCTGCAAAGTGGTAATATATTCAGGAACGAATTATTTCAGATTGGCGGGTATAAGCTATTGAGAGGCTTTGACGAAGAGAGCCAGTACCTGTCACAATATACCATTGCTACAATCGAGTACCACTACCTGATCGGCATGAATTCTTATTTCTATGTTTTGACAGATGGCGGATGGGGTAAAAACAACAGCCAGAACATGAATATTCATTATTCTTATTTCGATACCGGGCTGGGCCTTGCTTTTGAAACCAAAGCAGGTATCTTCAACCTGGCCTGGGCAGTAGGGAAGCGTAATGATACGCAGTTGAATCTGCGGCAATCAAAAATTCATTTTGGATTTGTGAATTATTTTTAAACCGTCATCCGGTTAGAATATTTTTGCACAATAAATCTTTTTCTTGAACCATTTTTTATTCTGCTTTATTGTCTCATTATTGTTTTCAGGATCTCTGTTTGCTCAATCCGGGCAGGATTCGGGTTTTAGTGCAAGGGACACCTTAAGCCGGCACAGTGACAGCAATGCAGTTAAGCAAACATCTGCTTCCCTGGATTTTCAGGTTGATTCATTTTCTAAAAAGCCTGAAAAAACAGAGGCCTGGCAGGTAGATATCGGGGAAAATTTTTTTACCAGCGGCCTTAATAAGGAACTGCTGGAAAGACATCCTTATTTTGGATTTACTGCCCCTGCTGTTACAGTCACCACAGATAAAAAGGAATTTACGGGCAAAGAGATCATGTTTTACACATTGATCGGTTTTTTACTTGCCTTTGCCTTACTGAAAAGAATTTTTCCAAAATATCTTTCTGACCTATTCAGGCTTTTCTTTCGTACCACATTAAAACAACGGCAGATCCGTGAACAACTGATACAATCACTATTGCCTTCCTTTTTGTTTAATTCTCTTTTCGTTCTATCATCAGCTCTGTATGTGGATCTTCTGCTGCAGCACTATAACCTCAATAAGGTTGGCGATTTTTGGGAAATGTTTTTGTATTGCGGGTTAGCAATTGCAGCAATTTATTTAGTAAAATTTTTGGGGATAAAACTTTCCGGTTGGGTATTCAGCGCCGAAGAAGCCACGAATTCCTATCTTTTTATTGTTTTTGTCGTAAACAAAATGATTGGTATTTTTTTACTTCCTTTCCTGGTATTGCTGGCGTTTACCCAGGGAGACGTTTACCAGGTATCACTTACAATTTCTTGGTGCGGAATTGCCGCCCTATTTCTTTATCGTATGGTTTTGTCATACAGCGCTGTTCGTAATCAAGTCAAAGTCAACCCTTTTCATTTTCTTTTGTACTTCTGTGCTTTTGAATTGGCGCCATTATTACTGATCTACAAGGTTTTGCTATACTTTTTCAGCAGAACTGCTTAACTTTGCGTCCAAGTTTAGGTAATCTGATTTATAGTAAAAGAAAGGGTTTATATGGCTGATATACAGGTTAAAATAATTCAGAAAATTCTCATTACCCAACCGAAGCCCGAAAACGACAAGTCACCGTATTTTGAGCTTTCACGGAAATATAACGTGAAGCTCGATTTTCATCCTTTTATCAAACTGGATGCTATCTCCGGCAAAGAGTTCAGAAAACAGAAGGTTGAAATTCAGAATTATTCCGCAGTAATCTTTACCAGTCGAAATGCGATTGATCACTTTTTCAGGATATGTGAAGAATTAAAGATCAGTGTTTCTCAGGATACCAAATATTTCTGTATCACTGAAGCAGTAGCATTGTACCTTCAGAAATTCATCCTGTACCGGAAACGTAAAGTATTCTATGGAAATGATGGGACTAATAAAAGTATGTTTGATGTGATCAACAAACATAAGGGGAATGAAAAATTTCTTTATGTCTGTTCGGAAGATCAGCAGGATAATGAAATTTGTAACTGGTTAAAAACAAATAACTGTGAATTCACACTTGCTTTCATGTACCGAACACAGAGTAATGATGTGAAAGAAATATTGTCGAAGAATGAGTATGATGTTATTTGCTTTTTTACGCCAAGCGGAGTGAAGAGTTTGTTTGATAGTATTCCGAAATACAAGCAAAATGGAACTATCCTGGGCGCTTTTGGCAATAATACGTCGAAAGCCCTTGAAGAAGCAGGGCTAAAACTGGAAATAAAAGCGCCTCAGCCGCACATGCCAAGTATGGTATCGGCGTTAGAAAAATTTTTAGCAGCTTACCTGAAGAAAAAATAGTTGATTTAACGAACTTGTTTGGAAAGGGGTACTTTGTGAAGTACCTCTTTTTTTGTCAACCAGTCAACGAACTTTGCTTTGATTTGTTAATTCAATGATGCATATTCATACGAACAGGCTTATCAATGAAACAAGCCCTTATTTGCTTCAACATGCCCATAATCCTGTTGATTGGTTTCCTTGGGGAGAAGAGGCATTACAAAAAGCAAAAAAAGAGAACAAGCCCATTTTATTAAGCATTGGCTATTCATCATGTCATTGGTGCCACGTTATGGAAAGAGAAAGTTTTGAAGATGATGCCATTGCCCGGATAATGAATGAAAACTTCATTAATATCAAAATTGACAGGGAAGAAAGACCCGACCTCGACAGTATTTATATGGATGCAGTACAGTTGATGACAGGAAGCGGCGGCTGGCCGCTGAATGTCTTTCTGACTCCTGATGGTAAACCGTTTTTTGGCGGTACCTATTTTCCGCCAAAGCATGCTTATAACCGCCTTTCCTGGCAGGAAATACTTCAAAGTGTATCGCTGGCTTTTAAACAAAAAAGAAATATAATTGAAACGCAGGCAAAAAACCTGTCAGAAAAAATTATTCAGGCCGGATTTCATGAATCAAATGGCGATATTTCTTCAGATAATCTGTTTAATAAAGAAAATGTTGAAAAAATTATTGATATTATTTTAAAATCTGCTGACAAGGAATGGGGAGGCTTTGGTAATGCCCCTAAATTTCCACAGTCGCTTAGTCTCCTTTGCCTGTTGCGTTTTTATCATGAATCCGGTAATAAAGATGCAGGGAAGCATGCCTTATTAAGTTTAGATAAGATGATTGATGGAGGGATTTATGATCAGATTGGCGGAGGCTTTGCCCGTTATGCAACGGATGATGAATGGTTAGTGCCGCATTTTGAGAAAATGTTATATGATAATGCATTATTGATTATTGTTTTGAGTGAAGCATTTCAATTAACGGGAAAGCAGCGGTATAAAGAAGTGATCGAAGAAACCATGCAATTTATCCACAGGGAATTGTACTTTAAAGAGGGCGGGTTTTATTGTGCTGTAGATGCCGATAGCGAAGGGGAAGAAGGCAAATATTATGTCTGGGATTATAAAGAAGTAAAGAGCCTGCTTGGAAAAGATGCTGAAATTTTTTCCGAATATTTTGATATATGGCCGCAAGGTAACTGGGAAGAAAAAAATATTCTGAGAGTGAAAGAGCCTTCTGAAAGATTCGTCATACGAAAAGGAATAGAGGAGAAGTCGCTTGGAAAATTATTGATAAGTTGTAAAAAGAAGTTATTTGATGAGCGGACAAAAAGAACACCGCCCAAAACCGACGATAAGATCATTTTGGGATTAAATGCTTTAATGAATATTGCATGCAGCAGAGCTTTTATTGCCACCGGGACCGAATTCTACCGGCAAGCTGCAGTTAAGAGTATGAATTTTATACTGGAAAAGTTCTCTGCAGGAAAGAATGAAGGGTTTTATCATTCCTGGAAGAATGGGCTGGGTAAACTCCCTGCTTTTCTTGATGATTATGCTTTTTTGATACGGGCTCTTCTTGAACTTCAGAGGGTCACTGCTGATAATGATTGGCTGCTGAAGGCAAAAGAATTGACGAATTTTATTTTGCAGAATTTTTCAGACCAGGACTCGGGGCTTTTCTTTTATACAAATAAGAGCCAGGCCGATGTCATAGTAAGAAAAAAAGAAATTTATGATGAAGCTCAGCCATCAGGTAATTCAATGATGGCATATAATCTTTATCATTTATCTGTGTTTTTCGGGCAGGATACATGGAGGGACAGAAGTTATAATATGATCACTTCTGTAAGTAAAATGATGCTGAAATACCCGGTTTCATTTGGATTATGGGCATGCCTTTTTCAGGAGCTTATTGCCGGGACAGATGAGATTGTAATAACAGGGAAAAATGCAGCTGACCATCATAAACAGGTGCTTAAATATTACAATCCCGCCAGTATTATTATTTCTTCCGGTAAATCAGATATCGACTTCCCGTTGTTAGCAGATAAACCCCTAAAAAATGAAGTTTTAATATACCTGTGCAGGAATTTTTCATGCCTGCCTCCGGTAAAAACCACCAATGAGCTTATTTCTCTGATAAACAAGCCGGTTCAGCCAATAAATAATTTTTAGTTAATACAATAAAACCGGTAGAAAGGCCGTTAGAATTTTTACTCTGAAAATTACGATTTGATTTATAAAATATAAATACTAACGTTGTGTCAGAAAAAACCCTAAAATATTATATTTGTCCAATACCCTTTAAGTATATGAAAATGAAAAACCTTTACTATGCCTGTTTTGCGGCGTTAAATGTATTAATGCTTACCAGCTGCGGAATTCTTGGTAAAAAGAGTAGCAGTGGTTCCACTCTTCCCAATGATGGCCAGTTGCATGGAATAGCTCCTGGAAGCAGGTACGTTCTTCCCAAACCTCCGGGAATGGTATATATCCCGCAAGGTGTGTTCCACATGGGTCCAAGTGATGAAGACCCGGCATACCAATTTAGTGCACGCAATCGCACAGTGTCCATCAGCGGATTTTGGATGGATGCCACTGAAATCACCAATAATGAATACCGCCAGTTTGTTTTTTGGGTCCGCGACTCTGTGGCTGCCCGTAAATTAGGATATGTAAAAGCGGGTTCTGATGGGATTGAATATGTGGATTGGAAAAAAATGCAAACACTCAAATGGAGCGATCCAAAGGTAGTTGAACAATTAGCTCAGACAGACTTTATTCTTTCCCCGGAAGACAGGATCGATGGTAAAAAAGAAATTGATCCTTCAAAGATCATTTATCATTCAGAAATATTTGATCTAAAGGAGGCTGCAAAAAGAGAAAATGCAGGCAAGCCCCGCTCTAAGTTTATTGTAAAAAAAGATGTTCCCATATACCCGGATACACTCTGCTGGATTCGTGACTTTGCTTATTCATATAATGAGCCGATGACGAAACGATATTTTTCTCATCCGGCATTTGGAAATTACCCTGTGGTAGGAGTGAACTGGAAGATGGCAACAGCCTTTTGCGAATGGAGAACACATTTGCTGAATGCTTTTCTTGATTCTAAACATAGGACACAGGAATCTGATTTCAGGCTGCCGACTGAAGCGCAATGGGAATATGCAGCAAGGGGAGGCCGTTCAGAATCAATGTTTCCCTGGGGTAACTATTATCTTAGGAATAAAAAAGGATGCCTGATGGCTAATTTCAAGCCCGGCCGCGGAAATTATCCTGAAGATGGCGGTTTTTATACTGTTCGGGCTGATGCATATTGGCCTAATGATTATGGCCTGTATTGCATGGCAGGAAATGTTGCAGAATGGACATCTTCTATCTACTACGAGGGACGTAATAACTTCCAGCATGATATGAATCCCGATGTTCGTTGGAATGCAAAAGATGATGATCTACCGCTGATGAAACGTAAAATCATACGTGGAGGCAGTTGGAAAGATGTCGGTTATTACCTGCAAACAGGTACCAGCACTTACGAATACCAGGATTCATCAAAATCTTATATTGGATTCCGTAGTGTTATTGATTTGCCTGCTTCCTCTGGTAGAGGTCGCCGCTAAGAAAGTGCAACCTGAACGAACCGGTAATCTCAGGTTACATCTCAACCACTAACTGTAACGTTGTAATTTTTTAATCACCTATAAAACGAGCTATTTATGCTTTTCTTTAAAACCCGTAGAGGTCAAGTCGTCCTCAATTTTATCTTCGCCTTTTTTGCCGCAGTGGTAATCGCTGGCGCATTATTTAAGATCCGTCACTGGCCCCTTGCTGACGAGATGATCACCTTAGGCTTACTTTCCGAGGTGACAGTATTTCTTGTAATGGCATTCTTTGCTCCTCCTGTAGAAGAACCGCACTGGCAAAGATATTTTCCAAAGATCAACGTACATCCTGATGTGGAAAAAGCCGAAACAGGAAAATTTGAAGTAACTCCTTTGGTAGCAGCAGGCTCCAATGGCAATCCCGCTTTGACCAAACTGGAAGATATGCTGCGTGAAGCAGATATCACTCCGGCTAATCTGGGCAGATTGAGCGATAATTTCAAAAAATTAGGCACTACTGTCGATAACATTTCTGAGATAAGCGATGTAGTTTCTGCTACAGGAGACTACACAACGAAGACCCGCGAAGCTGCTGCAGCTTTAGGTTCTATGAAAGACGCTTATCTGGGTGCAGCCAGCAGTGTACAAAGCCTGAATAATGCTGCAGAAGGTACTAAACAATTCCATGAGCAGGTACAGGTACTGACAAAAAACCTGTCATCTCTCAATACGATTTATGAACTGGAATTGCAGGATACCAATAACCATCTGAAAGCAATGAACCAGTTCTATACTAACCTGGCACAAGCCTCTCAAACTATGGAAGGCAGTGTGGGTGAAGCTAAGAAAGCTCATGAGCAAATCTCAGTACTGGCAAGTAACCTCGGCCGCCTGAACCAGATATATGGCAATATGCTCAGTGCAATGCAGGGCCGTGCCTGATCAGAATAAGCGTAATGGATTCGTTTTATAAAACAAAATCCGTATCCGTGATTTATTATTTAAGTCACCATTAATAAATTAAAAGCCAAAAAAAATCATGTCTTTACCTAAAGAGCCACGGCAAAAGATGATCAACATGATGTACCTGGTGCTGACAGCGATGCTGGCACTGAATGTGTCATCGGAGATCCTGAATGCCTTTAAAACCGTGAACAGCTCCCTGGAAAAATCCAATGCCACAATTTCCAACTCTACCTCTACGATTATGAAATCACTTGAGCAAAAGATGAGTGATCCGTCAACCGCAGAAAAAGCTAAGATTTGGTATCCCAGGGCTCAGCAAGTTGCACAATATTCAGATGCAGTCAGTAATTATATCCAGGGATTGAAAGACACGATCCTTATCAGGGCCGGAGGTGATCCGAAAAACCCTGATCAGAAATACAAAGATGATAACCTTGATATCGTTACCAGGCTGATGGTGGATAAAGGAGAAGGAAAAAAGTTGTTGCAGAAACTAACTGAGTTTAAGAATAATATACTCGGTGTTAATGATAGTATTAAGACAGAATTTGCCACTTCTCTTCCTATTGACCTTTCAATGCCTAAAACTCAAAATAAAGGAAACAGGACATGGGAAACCGCATACTTTAATATGGTTCCTACTGTTGCTGCACTCACTATTTTGAGCAAATTCCAGAATGATGTAAAAACTTCTGAAAATAAAATCATAGCTTACTGCCATACAAAAGTTGGTGAAGTAGCTGTACAACAGGATGCTTTTGCTGCTATAGCTGTCGCTGATGCTAATTATATATTGCCCGGGCAAAAAATTAATATTACTGCAGGTGTAGGAGGATTCAGTACTGCGGTGAAGCCTCAAATCTCAATTGGAGGAAGTAATGTTCCTGTTGGAGCAGATGGAACCGCTCAAATGCAGGTACAGGGAACATCTCTGGGCAACCATTCCATACCGGTTCATATTGAATATACAGATCAAAACGGGAAGAAGCAATCTATTAATAAAACAATTGAATATACAGTCGGTCAATCCAGCGCTGCAGTGCAATTAGATAAAATGAATGTATTATTCATAGGGGTTGAAAATCCCATCACCATTTCCGGTAGCGGTGCTGTAGAACAGTTGCAGGTGAGTGCTACGGGTGGGGGTGCTGTTATTTCCGGAAGCGGGGCACATCGAACTGTAAGGGTAACCGAGCAAACAGATGACTGTACGATCAGTGTCAGGACACCAGATGGAAAAGTAACGCCTGTCAAGTTCCGTGTTCGACCGATTCCTGATCCATCACCTTATGTTGGTAATAGTGCCAGCGGTGAAATTCCGGCCGCAATTTTCAAGTCTCAGGCAGGTGTGAGAGCATACGTAAAAGATTTTTATTATGAAACACAATTTAATGTGGTAAGTTTTCGTATGACAGGGGATGCTGCAGGATTTGATGAAGGTGTGGAAGAAGTTAATAATACAGGTGCAGCCTGGAATGAGGCAAGAAAAATTATTAATAAGTGCCGCCCCGGATCTTATATTACTATTGAGGATATCAGGGCAATAGGACCAGATGGCAGAACCCGAAAACTGACACCATTAATTTTCACTCTTAAATAAATATGGCTGACATGATAAATAAGTTTGCAAAATTGACAGTATTGCTGGTTGTATGTACCGGCATAATGATGAATGTTACTGCACAACAGCGCCGGGGCAGAACTACAAGGACAAACACAACTGATCGTGGTAACAACTCAAAACAACCCGGTGATACGACCAAACTGCCTTCGCAGGTAAATAATAACAATCAACAGCCCGCAAACTATAATCCTTACGGAAATATTCCGATTAAGATGGCTCCGCAAACAGGGGGATTTAATGATACAATTAGAAAATCGCTGCGTACTGATGGTGTTTTCGAAAAAGGGCTAAGCGACAGAACCCCTCTGGATTACGAATTTTTAAGGAAAGATGATGCATTATTCAGCGAAAGAGTGTGGAGAGAAATTGATATCCGTGAAAAAATGAATCAGGTTTTTCGTTATGCTGCTCAGGATGATAATGGGGATCAGCGTTTCATAAGTATATTGGTAAAAGCAGTGAGATCTGGTAAAGTAACGGCTTTCAGCCCGGATGATGACCGCTTCACTACACCGCTTGACCCGGCAGAGTTTGAAAAGGCATTGAATGGTGGAGCCGGTAATAAATGCGACACCACTCCGGTGTATAATCTCAATGATCCAAATAAAATTGACAGTTTTGTGGTCTCTTGTCCCACTTTAAATCCTGATGATGTTGTAAAATTCAGGATCAAAGAGGATTGGGTTTTTGATCGTGAGGCCAGCCGTTTATTTTGCCGGATCATAGGTATAGCTCCCTGCAAAACAATTATGAGTACTGATGGAAAGACCGAAAGAGGTACTCAACCTTTATTCTGGGTTTATTATCCTGATATGAGACCTATTTTGGCAAAATATGAAGTATATAATGCTAAAAACATGGGACAAAGCAGGATGACCTGGGAGGAATTATTTGAGAGCCGCATGTTCAGCAGCTACATTATTAAATCTACATTAGACAATCCCCAGAACAAGTATATCAGGAACGTTATCAAAGATCCTATACTGGCCTTGCTGGAAGGAGATAATATCAAAAATAAGATATTCGATTATGAACAAAATCTGTGGTCTTACTAATAAGACATTACTGTTTTAAAATAAAATTTATAAGAGCCCCTTTCGGGGTTTTTTTTTTACTAATTATTTCGTTCTAAAAGACTTAAAAAAACTTTATAAAATCGTATAAGTCCTATTAGGTAATTTGGAATATTATCGTATTTTCGTTTCGGTTTTTCATAGGATATTGGATTTTAAAAACGGGGCTGGATTTCTATTCGGGCCCCATTTTTTTTATAGTATTCTGTTCTTAATTGTGAAAATGTTCGTAGATCAATTTTGCTTTTGATTTTCCTGTAAGTTTTTCCAGTTCCCCTAAGTCTTTTCCCTTGATATTTTTCACGGATCGAAATTCTCTTAATAATTGATCAGCAGTACTTTTACCGATCCCCGGGATGTCCTCTAATTCATTTTTAAATGTATTCTTGCTTCTCTTTTTTCTATGGAAAGTGATGCCAAAACGATGTACTTCGTCCCTAATTCCCCGGATGAATTTCAGGCTTTGGCTGTTAAAAGGCAGTTTTAATGATTCCTTATCTCCTGCAAAGAATATTTCTTCTTCATTTTTTGCCAGTCCGATCAACGTGGTTTTAGAAGAAGCGTTCAATTCTTCCATAGCTTCAATAGCAGCGCTAAGCTGACCTTTCCCGCCATCAATGATCACTAACTGGGGTAAAGGAAGATTTTCTTCTATAACCCTCTTATAACGCCTGTAAACCGCCTCTTTCATGGTGGCAAAGTCGTTGATGCCTTTTACTGTTTTCACATTGAAATGCCTGTAATCTTTTTTGCTGGGCTCTGCATTTTTGAAGCATACCATTGCCGATACGGGATTTCCTCCCTGGAAATTTGAATTGTCGAAACATTCAATGTGCAAAGGAACTGACGGTAATTGCAGGTCCTCCTGCAATTGTTTCAGCAAAGCCTCTGACTTTACCTTGGGAACGTTCAACTGAAGCCTTTCCTTGTTTTTCAACCCTTCAATGAAGTAATTGGCATTTTTCTCTGAAAGATCCAATAACTTTTTTTTAGTACCCCCTTTGGGTACGGTTATTTTTACACTCTTTTCGGGATAAATAACAGGAAAAGGAACTATGATCTCTTTGGCATCACTTTTAAAAGTCCCCCTGAGCCGGCCAATAGCAAAAGAAATAATCTCGTCTTCTTTTTCATCTAAATGGGTTTCTGTCTTACTTGTATGTGTTTGTATTATGCTACCATTACGTACCATCAGGTAATTGACATAAGCGGTCGTTTTGTTTTGTACAATCGAAAAAACATCTGCATCAATTTTTTTCACTCCTTCAATTACTGATCTTGCCCGGTAGTTTTGGAGAAATCCGATCTTTTTCTTCACAATAGCTGCTTTTTCGTATTCAAGATTTGCAGCGAGTATTTTCATTTCATCTTTGAAATGCCTGATAACAGGAGCAAGATTTCCTCTCAGCATATTTTTCATTTGCCGGATATTTTCTGCATAGTCTTCTTTGGCCTGTAATCCCTCACAAGGTCCTTTGCAATTTCCCAGGTAGTATTCGAGACAAACTTTGAATTTTTTGGTATGAATATTTTTGTCTGTCAGGTTCAGCGAGCAATTTCTGAGCGGAATGGCTTCTTTGACAAAATCCAGCAACTCCCTTACTTTCTTAACTGAAGTGTAAGGCCCGAGATATTCGGAACCATCATTGATGACTCTCCGGGTGAGAAATACTCTCGGGAAAGGCTCGTTTTTAATTACAATATAAGGATAAGATTTATCGTCTTTAAGATTGATGTTATATCTTGGCTGAAATTGTTTGATCAGAGAATTTTCCAGCAGAAAAGCATCCTGTTCTGAATCTACTATGGTAAACTCGATCCGGGCAATACGACGCACCAGTTCATGAGTTTTATAACTGGTAAGTGTTTTATTGAAATAAGAACTCACCCGTTTGCGCAGGTTTTTAGCTTTACCTATATATATTAGCTCATTGCCGGCATCAAAGTATTTATAGATACCGGGCTGTTGAGGGATACTTACAACAATATGTTGAAATTCTTCATGTGTCATTCGCTTCGGTTCTCATTCCAGGCTACTTTCATAATATGTGTGGTTTGTGACTGCCCGGGTTTTTGTGTTAAAGTAGCTACCTGGAAACTTTCATCCACTTTCCATAACATTTTCTTTTCCACTATGCTGTCTTTATTTGACAGCATTAAATCAATGAAAAAGCTTTTTACTTTATCACCTGACGGATCAGGTACAATCTGCGTCTCCTGCTGCAGTATAGTAGCTGTATCTGTTTTATGCGGCTTGCAGGTAAATACCACACGATTCAGGCCCTGGTCAAAAAATCTGTCTTCTGAATATAAGGACTGGTATTTTTTTTCAGTCAGGTCTGGTATCTCAAGAAAATCTTTTGCAAGCCCGGCAAATTCTTCCCGTTTGATGTATTGCGTATCTGTACGGGCACTATCTATCCATGTTATCTTGATGATAGGATAAAGAGAAGTATCTACCTGGGCGACCTGGCTTTTTATGTATGATAGCACAGGGAAAAAGTTTTCCTTTTTTTCTCTTCTGCATGCCAGCAAAACCAACAGAAAGAGCCCCACTGAATATTTTTTCATCTGAATATTTTTTGTTTGAAGGAATGAATTTACAATGATTTCGACAACTTCCGGAGTAGCCGCTATTGGGATAAAAATTCATGAAATTCATTTAGGTATTTCATAGTGCAAAGTTATTGAAACCGGGCCTGCAAAATTAAATAGTACTTATCGGCCGGAATAAGGAGAAACTTTTTTAATGTAAAGTTAGCAGATGAAATATGCTGCTCTATTTATTGAGGCTGATACCCACTTTAAAGCCGAAGTCAAATAAATTTTCTTTAACCGGGTATTGATTACGGAAGCTTGATAACAATTGGTACCTGACTTGCGGGCCTAACTGCCAGTTCATTTTAGCGGTAGAATAGGTGACAAAGAGTTCTAACCCCGTATTCATATTCCACCGGCGGACAAGCCATGGGACCTCTACGTAATTTTTATAATCTGTAGAAATAAGATAAGCTCTATCACTGATAATATATGTTGGCTGAATTGTGCCTGCAATCCCAAAATTAGTTTTATTATTCTCTGTAAAATTGTATTCTATGCCGACCGGAGCCGAAGCAGAGAAATAGAAGTTTTGCAGCCAGCCGGATTTATAACCATTGAAATTCCTGTATTGTGTGACTTCATTCAGTGAATCTTTTCCCCTGTTGCTGTTGAGCGCTATTGTAGCTACTTCGTTGGTATATGAATATGCTTTTATTCCGTACCGGTTGATATTGAACTGCATCCCTGCTCGAACCTTCAGTTTCTTTGTGAGAGGATAACCTGCAATCAAACCTATTTCAAAGCCCATATCAGGTTTATGGGTAACCACGCTGTTTACGTTATAGAAATAAGCATAACTGTAATTACTGGATGCATAAGCGGCATCTTGCAGGTATGATTTGTTCTCTGTTAATCTTCTGTAGCTGATGGTAGGTGCGACAGATATCTGCCATTTTATTTTTCTGTGTTTTACCCGGAGAGCCTTGCTGTTTTCTGAGCTTTCAGGAGAAAAATCATTACTTTTTTCAGGGACAGCAGTTTGGTTAATTCCTGTTATAAATTTTTCAGGATGGCCGGCTGGTTTATCATTGTTGACTGCATCCCGGTAAATAAGATCAGGAGTTGGAAGAATGTGAGCTTCGTCTTTTTTTGCAAAAATTAATTTCTCAGTCAAGTTCACGTTATCAGGCTCATTGTTGTGAATAGCCGGGAGAGAGACTGATGTTTGATTAATATCCGGTACGACATTTCCTTTGGGAATTGAAGCTATCCGGTTTTTTGCTGCTTTTTTCTTAATACCTGGTGAAAAAGAAGTTTTGTTTATATGATCTGGAAATGTGTTTTTGATACTATTTATTTCGGATTGCTTTTCAATTGTCCGCTGATTATTTTTAGTAGGAGAAATGTCTAAGTTGTTAATCGTTTGTAGTTTTGCTTTTGGTGAATTGATGATCGTCCAAGTAGCAACAACAGAGGCAAGAATCACGAACGAAATTCCCAAAATATACCATTTCTTCCGGACGTGAAGCGAAGAATAGATTCCCTTCCACACCTTTTCAGATGGATACATCCGGTATTGATCTGCATTTTGTCTGACAAATCTTTCAAAATCGTTATTGTCAAGGTTCTTCTGCATAATCAGTCACTAATTTAGGGTACGTTCAAAATTATCTTTGGCTAACAGCTGTAAGCCAATCAAATTCATGTTTTGGTTTATGCAATATTCTTTTCTGCACCAGTATATCCTCCAGCATTGATTTTGCCCTTGTATATTGGCTCCGGCTGGTACTTTCTTCGATATCCAGCATTTTACCGATCTCCCTGTGACTATATCCTTCAATTGCATATAAATTAAGTACTGTTCGGTATCCAATTGGCAGTAAGCGGATGCATTCTACTACCTGTTTGGCCTGGATGATCGAGGGAATGCTTTCCTCTCTTATATAGGCACCGGCAGCATGAACGATATCCACGTTTTCACTGAACTTTTTATTTTTTTTCAGGATATTGATGCAGGTATGAATTATGATCTTTCGTATCCACCCTTCAAATGCTCCCCGGTTTTCAAAACTCTTTATTTGTAAAAAAACTTTAATAAAACCTTCCTGCAGCATATCCTCGGCATCTTCACGGCTATGAGCGAAACGATAACACACCGCCAGCATTTTCGGACTGTACCTGTTGTACAGTTCACGCTGGGCGGATGCGTCATTTCTTAAACACCCTTGTAAAATGGCTTCCTCCGTCATATCTGCCGATTGGATGCCTGTAATTTAGACAATTTTCCTATACAAGTGCTGCACAGTTCTGTAAAATTTATGATGGAAATGGTCTCCCGGCTTTCTGAACTGAAGATTTTGTAAAGGCGGACGTAGAAAATATGATATGATTTCCCGGGATTAGAGTTAATAGTTCGTTATTACTGTTTTTTTCTTACCAAACTGTCTATTGGATATTTTGCTTTCATGCTATCCCTGGAAGCATCAGCCCAAGCCATAAGTTTGCTTTTATCAGCCTCTGAAAGAACAGCATCTTTATGTGTCCATGTATATGAGTTGATTGGCATTTCACCTTCTTTAACCTGCTCTGTAATTTCTTCGAATTTGTGATACTGGAAGCGCAAAGATTTATTTGAAAATTCATCAAAGTTGATTTCATTTTTTCCCTCTTTTATGTGATGATTGAGCCACCAGGCAACCGGCTGAATATTGGCATACCAGGGATAGTTTGTATTGTTGCTGTGACAATCATTGCAGGATCTTTCTAAAATGGATTTTATGTCATCCGGAACTGTAAATGATTTGCCGATATAATTAGGCTGGTCACCTTTCGATTTATTTCTTTTTGGATGAAAAAGTTGGATTATTACAAGCGCAATCAATAAAACGATCAGGATCTTTTTTATCATAGATGGGAAAATTATTAAATAAAATTACGATTTATTAATCAAAATATCACCTGTCATTTCTTTTGGTACTGGAATATTCATCATGGTTAAAATGGTTGGAGCAATATCTCCAAGTTTCCCGGGCCGTATATCTCCTTTCCAGTTATTGTCAATAATGAAAAAGGGAACCAGGTTTTTTGTATGGGCTGTATTGGGACTGCCGTCATCATTGACCATGTAATCTGCATTGCCATGGTCCGCTGTTAAAAAAATTGTATATCCGTTTTCCAGCCCTGCGGTGACGATCCTGCCGACGCACTTATCTACGGTTTCAACGGCTTTTATTGCAGCTTCCCATACCCCTGTATGGCCCACCATATCTGCATTGGCGTAATTCAGGCAAATGAAGTCCGCCGTTTTATTCTCTATCTCAGGGATCAGGGCATCGGTCACTTCATAAGCGCTCATTTCAGGTTTCAGATCATAAGTGGCTACTTTTGGAGATGGGATCAGAATCCTTTTTTCCCCCTCAAAAGGTTTTTCTCTTCCGCCACTGAAGAAGAAAGTGACATGCGGGTACTTTTCTGTCTCTGCAATACGAATCTGCTTCAGGTTATTATTCTGGATCACTTCACCCAGCGTATTTTTTAAATCATCATTTTCAAAAACGACAGAAACTTTATTAAAACTATGATCATACTCGGTCATAGTAGTGAAGTCCAGTTCCAGTTTTTTCATCCCTTTATCAGGCATGTCGGTTTGGGTCAATACCTGAGTTATTTCACGGCAACGGTCTGTGCGGAAATTAAAGCAGATCACCACATCATCACTTTTAATGGTGACGAGCGGTTGCTGTGCTTCATCAATTATTACTGTGGGTTTAATGAATTCATCCGTCACGCTGTTAGTATAAGAATTTTCCACAGCCTGCAATGCGTCTGTCGCTTTTTCCCCAACACCATTTACCATTGCATCATAGGCCAGCTTTATTCTCTCCCAACGCTTATCACGATCCATGGCATAGTATCGTCCACAGACTGTTGCGATCTTTCCTACTGTTTTATTGATATACAACTGCAGCTCTTTTATGAATCCTAAACCGCTTTTCGGGTCACAGTCACGGCCATCAGTGAAAGCATGAATAAAAACATTTTCCAGTCCTTCGCTATTGCAAACGTCAAGAATGGCTTTCAGGTGATCTATATGTGAATGAACCCCGCCGTTGCTTACCAAACCCAGTAAGTGCAGGGATTTATTGCTTTTTCTTGCATGGCGGACCGAACGGAGCAATACAGGATTTTTTGCGAATTCACCTTCTTTAATTGCTTTATTGATCCTTTGCAGTTCCTGGTAAACGATCCTTCCGGCACCCAGGTTCAGGTGGCCCACTTCTGAATTTCCCATCTGGCCATCAGGCAATCCTACAGCTTCACCGCATGTAATCAATGTAGAGTGGGAGTATTTTGTGTATAAAGACCTGAAGAGAGGAGTGTTTGCATTTTGAATAGCATCTGAGGAGGCAACTTTTCCCAGGCCCCAGCCGTCCATTATCAGCAAAATTATTTTTCGGTTACTCATGAAAATGTATTTAGAATTGGTAGAAACGCATTTGATTTTTAAGGAAAAAGCCGGATTTTACAGGGATTTATCCTCTTTTTGGCGTGCAAATCTACATTCATTTGATCTATTACCCTTTGTTATCGCTAAAGCAGCTGATTTTTAGTATTTTGTGTCATTAAAAATGATAGTTTTAATAATGGCATATTTTTAGTTCAATACATCTGCGCAAATCATTATTAGTATGAAACAATTATTTACTTTTCTTTTAATCGCTCCGCTTGTCGTGCTTACTGCTTTTACGCAGAAGAATGATATAGACGGCGTCATTGGAGCATTACGTTCGGGAAATGCAGAAGAATTGTCCAGGTACTTTGATGACAATGTGGAACTCACTTTACCCGACAAGAGCGACAATTACAGCAGGGCACAGGCTGTATTGATCCTGAGAGATTTTTTCAGCAACAACAGCGTTTCAAATTTTGAATTGAAGCATAAGGGGGACAATGGCGGAGGACAGTTCTGCATTGGTACTTTACAGACCAAAACTGGAAATTTCCGGACAACAGTTTTTATGAAATTGAAAGGCTCCAGGCAGGTGGTGAAACAGATCCGGTTCCAGGCGATTGAATAGTGGTATATATTTTTTTTAAAAAAATCCATGCTCCGGTAATTACTGCCGGAGTTTTTTATTTTTGCCCGGATGAATTTTGATCGGCAATTATATCACCTAACAGATGAAGCTCTGGCTGAGGATGTAGGAGAGGGTGACTTCTCAACATTATCGTGTATTCCCCCGGAGGTGAAAGGAAAAGCTGTTTTAAAGATCAAACAAGAAGGAATCCTTGCAGGGGTATCAGTAGCCCGCAAGATATTTTTGTACCGGGAACCTGGCTGCAGCTTCACTTCATATAAGAATGATGGTGATGAAATGAGGCCGGGTGACATGGCATTTGAGGTCGGATGTACCGTACATACATTGCTGAACTGCGAACGATTCGTATTGAACTGCATGCAGCGTATGAGCGGCATTGCCACACTTACCCGTCAGTATGTTGATAAGCTGAAAGGATATAAAACAAAAGTGCTGGACACCCGTAAGACCACACCTAATTTTCGATTGCTGGAAAAAGAAGCGGTTCGGATCGGCGGAGGGGTCAATCATCGTTTTGGTTTGTACGACATGATCATGCTGAAAGATAATCATATTGATTTCTGCGGCGGTATTGAGAAAGCCATTGAAAAAGCAGCTCATTATGTAGTAAGTAAGAAGCCCGATTTAAAAATTGAAGTGGAGGCAAGGAACCTGGATGACGTAAAGAAAGTGGTTGCCACCGGTAAAGGAAAAGTATTCCGTATCCTGCTTGATAATTTTACCCCTCAACAGATCGGGGAAGCATTAAGGATTATCAATGGTGCATTTGAGACTGAAGCCAGCGGAGGCATCAACCTGGAAAATATTATTGATTATGCAAAAACAGGTGTGGATTATATTAGTGTGGGAGCATTGATCCACCAGGCAAAGAGTCTTGATCTTAGTTTAAAGGCAGTCTCTCAGAACTAATCCAAAGGAGGGATGTGAAGTCAAAAATTCTGAAAAACTTATGTCAAAGAAAAACAGGCCCGACAGCAGGGGATTTGTATACAGCACCAATCCCGGTTTTCAATTTGAGCATGGAGCGGAAGCTCCGGAAACATTGTGTCCTTCTCAGCAAACATTGAGAGTAAAACCCGATACAAAACAACGGGCTGGAAAAGTTGTAACACTGATTGAAGGGTTTACAGGAAAAGAGGAAGATCTGAAAGAGCTGGAGAAAAAACTAAAATCGTTTTGTGGAACCGGCGGATCATCAAAAGACGGCATCATTATCATCCAGGGAGATCAGCGGGAAAAAGTGATGCAATGGTTGCTGAAAAATAATTACAGCAAAGCAAAAATGATCAATTGACCATTTCAGGATGATCGGGAAAACTTTCTTGTAATGTTTCATTTTAATTCTACAGGCCTTTTTACGTTTTAAATCAGGAGGATCTCTAATAATCCGAGTTTTAAAAAGAGTTTAATCATAAAAATTTTGACACTGATTGGTTTAATAATTTTGTTTTGTAATGATTTTCTTCTTTTTTGGTTTGCAGTACTCTTTTTTTTGAGAATGTGCACACATGTCCTGTCAATTTTTTATTAATTAAAACACCAGTAGCGAAAATTTATTTTGTAATTTCAATTGTTCAAAAACCGCCAGCGTAATTAGGCCAACGTTTAAAGTGAAAATTTATGAAATATTTTTTACTATCAACAATCCTGTTGATTTTTTTCATAAGCAGTTACTGTCAGCAAGTTAAAGATGAGGAAGTAAAAAAAGCACTACAAGCGATCTTACATTTCATGGAAAAAAATGATGCAGGTGCAGTTCAAAATTTGATAGCCGATGAATACCAAATGGATGGCCACTCAGAGTTAACTTGCATAAAAAACAAAGCGCAACGACTTACAGGTATTCAATCAGGACAAATAAAATATGGGTCAATAAACCTGGAGGATAAACAAAATCATTTGTATATATTAAATGATACCACAGCTACGGTGTTGGCACAAAGTACCGTAACATACAAAGCATGCAATAGTACCGGACCGGAATATGCAATCCGCACAAGCCAAACCAGCGTTCTGGTTTTTGTAAAAAGAAAAGGAAACTGGCTCTTATCATCAGAATGCGTGGGCCGAAATTGTACTCGATAATTTTTTAGGTATAATACTCAAAAATAGTTGGTAAAATCCTTTGTAATTGAGTGCTGGCAAGGGATTGAAGGAAGTTTAGTGAAACCGGTTTCACTAAACTTTTTTTGTATATGAAAAAGTTTAAAAAAA